>OHMW01001065.1_pt1 | contig 14262 bp, 13 predicted proteins | sample 1569391 | NCBI WGS metagenome assembly OHMW01 (sample SAMEA3879557, study PRJEB24766) | human gut metagenome | biome: human-associated habitat; feature: feces | place: USA | collected 1985/1987 | reverse complement strand
TCCTGGGCTTTATGTGCTCGTTCGATCTGGGCGGTCCGGTCAACAAAGCCTCTTACGCGTTCTGTCTGGGGGCGATGGCCAATGGCGTATACGGGCCTTATGCGATTTTTGCCTCCGTCAAAATGGTATCGGCCTTTACCGTGACGGCATCAACGATGCTGGCTCCGAACCTGTTCAAACAGTTCGAAATTGAAACCGGCAAGTCCACCTGGCTGCTGGGGCTGGCGGGCATCACCGAAGGAGCAATTCCGATGGCTATCGAGGATCCGTTGCGGGTCATCGGCTCATTTGTTCTGGGGTCAATGGCGACCGGAGCGATTGTCGGGGCGATGGGGATTGGGCTATCCACCCCGGGCGCGGGCATTTTCTCTCTCTTCTTACTGCATGATGCCGGGCTGGGTGGCGTGATGGCCGCTGCCGGCTGGTTTGGCGCCGCGCTGATTGGCGCCGCAATCTCTACGCTCATTTTACTCCTCTGGCGACGCCAGGCCGTGAAGAGCGGCACCTACGTGGCTGAAGACATAACATCCTAAACACGCACTGACAGGAAACGAAGATGAAAGCTGTATCACGCGTTCATATCACGCCACATATGCACTGGGACCGGGAGTGGTACTTCACCACCGAAGCGTCACGTATTCTTCTGGTCAATAATATGGAAGAGATCCTTACCCGTCTTGAGCAGGACGCAGAGTATAAATACTACGTTCTCGACGGCCAGACGGCGGTGCTGGAAGATTATTTTGCCGTGAAACCGGAAAACAGGCCACGCGCGAAGGCGCTGGTGGCGGCCGGGAAGCTGATTATCGGGCCGTGGTATACCCAGACGGACACCACCCTTGTCTCCGGCGAGTCGATTGTCCGAAATCTGATGTACGGCATTCGCGACTGTCTGGCCTTTGGCGAGCCGATGAAAATTGGCTATCTGCCGGACTCCTTCGGCATGTCTTCCCAGCTGCCACACATTTACAACGGTTTTGGCATCACGCGCACCATGTTCTGGCGTGGGTGTTCCGAGCGGCATGGTACCGATAAAACCGAATTTCTCTGGCAAAGTCAGGACGGCAGTGAAGTGACGGCACAGGTGCTGCCGCTGGGCTACGCGATTGGTAAGTACTTACCGGAGGATGAGGCCGGGCTGCGCAAACGGCTCGACACGTACTTCGAGGTGCTGGAAAAAGCCTCCGTGACGAAAGAAATTTTGCTGCCTAACGGCCATGATCAGATGCCGCTCCAGCAGAACATCTTTGCGGTGATGGATAAGCTGCGCGAAATCTATCCGCAGCGTCAGTTTGTGATGAGCCGCTTCGAGGAGGTGTTTGACCACATTGACGCGCACCGCGATGAACTGGCGACGCTGAAAGGAGAGTTTATTGACGGTAAATATATGCGGGTGCACCGGACAATAGGCTCCACGCGAATGGACATCAAAATCGCCCACGCCCGGATAGAGAATAAAATCGTCAATGTCCTTGAGCCGCTGGCCACGCTTGCCTGGACGCTGGGCTTTGAGTATCACCACGGCTTGCTGGAAAAAATGTGGAAAGAGATCCTCAAGAATCACGCCCATGACAGTATCGGCTGCTGCTGTAGTGACAAAGTGCATCGTGAGGTGATGTCACGCTTCGAGCTGGCGGAAGACATGGCCGATAACCTGACATGCTTCTATATGCGCAAGATTGTCGACAACATGCCGCAGTGCGAGGAAGACAAACTGGTGATGTTTAACCTCACGCCCTGGCCGCGTGAGGAAGTGATTAACACTACGATACGTCTGCGCGCCAGCCAGTTCCGCCTGCTGGACGATAGGGGGAATGAAATCCCTTACTGCCTGCGCAGCGCGCGTGAAATCGACCCCGGCTTAATAGACCGGCAGATTGTGCATTACGGCAACTACGATCCCTTTATGGAGTTTGATATCCAGCTCAACCAGATCCTGCCATCAATGGGTTACCGCACGCTCTATATCGAGCCGCACGTGGCTGGCAAGCTGCTGGCGCCAGAAACAACGTCGGAGGCATTACTGGAAAATGCTTTCTGGGAAATAACGTTAAACGACGACGGCACCCTGCGTCTGCTCGATAAAGCGTCCGGGCTTATCTATGACCGCGCGCTGGAAATAGAAGAGAGCTCGGATGATGGCGATGAGTACGACTACTCGCCTTCACGGGAAGAGTGGAGACTCACTTCCGCGCAGGGCGAGCATGAGGTTGAGGTGATCCACGAGGTCTGGCAGAGCAGGGCGGTGATCCGCCATCGCATGGTGGTGCCGGCGGATCTCGCTGAACGTTCTGCGCGTCAGCAGACGGGAACGCTTGAGGCAGAGCTCACGGTCACGCTCAGCCATAACAGCCGACGTATCGACATTGAGGCGCGTCTCGGAAATCACGCGGATGACCACCGTGTTCGGGTGTTGATCCCGACGCCCTTCACCACAGACACGGTGTTAGCTGATACCCAGTTCGGTTCGCTGACGCGACCTGTACAGGATGAAGCGATGGCGAACTGGCAGGAGGAGGGCTGGAAGGAAGCGCCGCTGCCTGTGTGGAATCTGCTTAACTACGCGGTGCTCCAGGAACGGCGTAACGGGATGGCGCTGTTTACCGAAGGGTTACGCGAATTTGAAGTGACTGGCGAGCGTCAAAAAACGTTTGCCCTGACGTTGCTTCGCGGCGTGGGGGTGCTTGGGAAGGAAGACTTACTTCTGCGCCCTGGCAGACCGTCCGGGATCAAAATGCCGGTGCCTGATTCGCAGATGCGGGGCCAGTTAACCTGTCGCTTTAGCCTGTTCAGTTTTAATGGTACGCCCGTCAGTGCTGGTGTTACTCAGCAGGCGAAGTCGTGGTTAACGCCAGTGCACTGTTATAACAAAATTCCGTGGGATGCGATGAAGCTTAACCGCGCCTCTTTCACCACCCCCTGTAGCTATAGCCTGCTAACGCTGCCCCCTAACGGATGCGTACTCAGTGTGCTGAAAAAAGCGGAGGATCGTGACGAGATGATTCTTCGTCTGTACAACCCTTCGGAGACCCGCTCCTGTGACGTGGCTTTGTCTGTGAACCGTGAGGTCCAGGCCTGCTGCGAAACGGACATGAATGAGGTGTACAAGGCGCAAGGGGAAGAGGGCTCAGCCATTACGGGGTCTTTCCGGCCAGGCCAGTCACGTACCTTCAGCATAAAAATTGAAAGGTAATCCTCAAAATAAAATAAAGGCCGCATTCCTGCGGCCTTTATTTCATCAAATAGTCACGAAGGGGTGTTAATTTTAAGATTATTAAAAGTGAATAAAATGTAATCGTTTCGGCAGGTAGCAAAGCGAAAGAAAAATACTGTGAAGCAGATAACATTATATGTTTATCTTCCGGCAAAATGCGTTTTTTCACGCGCGTTAATAAAAATCACAACTGTTTATATTATCCTCTGGCTTTTATAACCATCAACGCCTTTAAATGTACATATCATTAACAAGGTTTTTACTATCCGCACCACAAAGAAACATCATTAACAGCTCTGGCCGTTTTTGATTTAAATCAATGTTTAATCCTTGGAAAAAGGCTCAAAAAGGCGTTAAATTGTTCCCGATCAAAATGGCCGAAAAGTGGTAATTTTGCTATAAATTGATCGCCGTCGAAAAACGTAAATCTGTTTGAATAAAAACCTGTTTATTGTAAGGGTTTTGCAGCGTATTATATTTACGGGATCAATTTGGTTTTTTCTTAACGTATTTGTAACCTTTCATCATTGCTTTTTCCTTATGTAGAGAATAAGCAACGAAGAAGGGAAGCAGATAACTTTGTATTGGGGCATGCGTGTGGATCCTTATCTAACGGGGTTCACTCTCGGAGTCTTCATGCGATGAGCAAGGAGTCATAATGTTAGACGTAGTCGAACTGTCGCGCTTACAGTTTGCCTTGACCGCGATGTACCACTTCCTGTTTGTGCCGCTGACGCTCGGTATGGCGTTCCTGCTGGCCATCATGGAAACGGTTTACGTCCTCTCCGGCAAACAGATTTATAAAGATATGACCAAGTTCTGGGGCAAGTTGTTTGGTATCAACTTTGCGCTGGGCGTGGCAACCGGTCTGACCATGGAGTTCCAGTTCGGGACAAACTGGTCTTACTATTCCCACTATGTGGGGGATATTTTCGGTGCGCCGCTGGCCATTGAAGGTCTGATGGCCTTCTTCCTCGAATCCACCTTTGTAGGTCTGTTCTTCTTCGGTTGGGACCGTCTGGGTAAAGTCCAGCATATGGCGGTAACCTGGCTGGTGGCATTAGGCTCCAACTTGTCCGCACTGTGGATCCTGGTGGCGAACGGCTGGATGCAAAACCCAATCGCATCTGATTTCAACTTCGAAACCATGCGTATGGAGATGGTCAGCTTCGCTGAGCTGGTCCTGAACCCGGTTGCCCAGGTTAAATTCGTTCACACCGTGGCGTCTGGCTATGTGTGCGGCGCGATGTTCGTGCTGGGCATCAGCTCCTACTATATGCTGCGCGGCCGTGACTTCGCGTTCGCCAAGCGTTCTTTTGCTATTGCAGCAAGCTTCGGTATGGCCGCGATTCTGTCCGTTATTGTTCTGGGTGATGAATCCGGTTACGAAATGGGCGACGTGCAGAAAACCAAACTCGCCGCAATTGAAGCTGAATGGGAAACCCAGCCGGCACCGGCAGCGTTTACCCTGTTCGGCGTGCCTGACCAGGAAGCGCAGGAAAACCGCTTCGCCATTCAAATTCCTTACGCTCTGGGTATTATCGCCACGCGCTCCGTCGACAAACAGGTGACTGGCCTGAAAGATCTGATGGTGCAGCATGAAGAGCGTATCCGTAACGGGATGAAAGCTTACTCGCTGCTGGAACAGCTGCGCGCCGGCTCTACCGACCAGGCCGTTCGCGATCAATTTAACGACGTGAAGAAAGACCTCGGTTACGGTCTCCTGCTGAAACGCTATACCCCGAACGTCTCTGACGCGACGGAAGCGCAGATTCAGATGGCAACCAAAGACTCTATTCCACGCGTTGCGCCGCTGTACTTCGCGTTCCGCATCATGGTGGGTTGCGGCATTATCATGCTGCTGATCATCGCGGCCTCGTTCTGGTCAGTCATTCGTAACCGTATCGGTGAGAAAAAATGGCTGCTGCGCACCGCGCTTTACGGTATCCCACTGCCATGGATTGCTATCGAGTCCGGCTGGTTTGTTGCGGAATATGGCCGTCAGCCGTGGGCGATCGGTGAGGTGCTGCCAACAGCGGTAGCGAACTCCTCCCTGACCGCAGGCGACCTGATCTTCTCCATGCTGCTCATTTGCGGTCTGTACACCCTGTTCCTGGTGGCTGAACTGTTCCTGATGTTCAAGTTCGCGCGCCTTGGCCCAAGCAGCCTGAAAACCGGTCGCTATCACTACGAGCAGTCTGTTGCGACTACTCAGCCGGCACGCTAAGACAGGAGTCATCAAATGATCGATTATGAAGTATTGCGTTTTATCTGGTGGCTGCTGATCGGTGTTCTGCTGATTGGTTTCGCGGTCACCGATGGTTTCGACATGGGCGTGGGCATGCTCACCCGTTTCCTCGGTCGTAATGACACCGAGCGTCGAATCATGATCAACTCCATCGCCCCGCACTGGGACGGTAACCAGGTGTGGCTGATCACCGCAGGCGGCGCGCTGTTCGCTGCCTGGCCGATGGTCTACGCGGCTGCGTTCTCCGGCTTCTATGTGGCGATGATTCTGGTGCTGGCCTCTTTATTCTTCCGTCCGGTGGGTTTCGACTACCGTTCCAAGATTGAAGACACCCGCTGGCGTAACATGTGGGACTGGGGCATCTTCATCGGTAGCTTCGTTCCACCGCTGGTCATTGGTGTGGCGTTCGGTAACCTGTTGCAGGGCGTACCGTTCCACGTCGACGAATATATGCGTCTGTTCTACACCGGTAACTTCTTCCAGTTGCTGAATCCGTTTGGTCTGCTGGCGGGCGTGGTGAGCGTGGCGATGATCATCACCCAGGGCGCAACCTATCTCCAGATGCGTACCGTAGGTGAACTGCACCTGCGTTCCCGCGCTACCGCTCAGGTGGCGGCGCTGGTGACGCTGGTCTGCTTCGCGCTGGCTGGCGTGTGGGTGGTGTACGGTATTGATGGTTACGTGGTGACCTCCGCGATCAACCATACTGCACCGTCTAACCCGCTGACCAAAGAAGTGGCGCGTCAGGCTGGTGCATGGCTGGTGAACTTCAACAATACTCCTGCGCTGTGGGCTATCCCGGCTCTGGGTGTGCTGCTGCCGCTGCTGACCGTGCTGACGTCTCGTCTGGAGAAAGGCGCTCTGGCGTTCGTATTCTCTTCACTGACGCTGGCATGCATCATCCTGACGGCGGGGATTGCGATGTTCCCGTTCGTGATGCCATCCAGCACCATGATGAACGCCAGCCTGACCATGTGGGATGCAACGTCCAGTCAGTTGACGCTGAACTTAATGACCTATGTTGCTTGCGTGTTCGTACCGATTATCCTGCTCTACACCACCTGGTGTTACTGGAAAATGTTCGGTCGCATCACTAAAGAACATATCGAAAGCAACACCCACTCTATGTACTAAGTAAGGAGCTGAATATGTGGTATTTCGCATGGATTTTAGGGACGCTTCTTGCCTGTGCGTTTGGTGTCATCACTGCCCTGGCGCTTGAGCATGTAGAAGCGACCAAAGCAGGTGAAGAAAAGCACTAATGAATATTATCGCAACCTTATATGCGGTAATGGATAAGCGCCCCCTGAGGGCGCTTTCCCTCATTATGGCATTACTGCTGGCAGGCTGTATCTTCTGGGACCCGTCGCGCTTCGCGGCGAAAACCAGCGAGCTTGAAATCTGGCATGGCTTCCTGATTATGTGGGCTGTGTGCGCAGGCGTGATTCACGGTGTCGGCTTTCGTCCGAAAGCGCTACACTGGCAGGGCATCTTCTGCCCACTGATTGCCGATCTGGTTCTCCTCGCCGGTTTGATTTTCTTCTTCTTCTGAATAAGAAATGTCCGTTAACGTTATGGGCTTACCATGGCCCATAAAAATTTACTCTCCGTTTACTTTCCCCCATTCCAAACCATCATTCCCGCGCGTATAGTAGCGAAGTTTGAAAGCTCCAACTTTTCTTGTATTACCGGGATGTAAAGTGAATACAACGCTGTTTCGATGGCCGGTACGTGTCTATTACGAAGATACCGATGCCGGTGGTGTGGTCTACCACGCCAGCTACGTTGCTTTTTATGAACGGGCACGCACAGAGATGCTGCGCCATCATCACTTTAGTCAACAGGTGCTGTTGGCTGAGCGAGTTGCCTTCGTGGTACGCAAGATGACGCTTGAGTATTTTGCGCCTGCCAGACTCGACGATATGCTCGAAGTTCAAACAGAAATTACATCAATGCGCGGAACTTCACTGGTTTTCACGCAGCGGATAGTCAATGCAGAGAACACGGTACTGAACTCAGCTGAAGTCCTGATTGTCTGTGTTGATCCAACCATAATGAAGCCTCGTGCGCTTCCCAAGTCTATTGTCGCGGAGTTTAAGCAGTGACTGACATGAATATCCTTGATTTGTTCCTGAAGGCAAGCCTTCTGGTTAAACTTATCATGTTGATTTTGATTGGTTTTTCAATCGCATCCTGGGCCATCATCATCCAGAGAACGCGTATCCTTAATGCCGCTGGCCGCGAAGCCGAAGCGTTTGAAGATAAATTCTGGTCTGGAATTGAGCTTTCTCGTCTGTACCAGGAAAGCCAGGGACGCCGTGATAACCTTTCAGGCTCCGAACAAATTTTCTACAGCGGTTTCAAAGAGTTCGCTCGCTTACATCGCGCTAACAGCCATGCGCCGGAAGCCGTGGTAGAAGGGGCGTCGCGTGCGATGCGCATCTCCATGAACCGCGAACTGGAAAATCTTGAAACGCATATTCCATTCCTCGGAACCGTTGGCTCCATCAGCCCGTATATCGGCCTGTTTGGTACGGTGTGGGGGATCATGCACGCCTTTATCGCCCTGGGGGCGGTGAAGCAGGCAACGTTGCAGATGGTTGCACCGGGTATCGCAGAAGCACTGATCGCGACCGCAATCGGTCTGTTCGCCGCAATTCCGGCGGTAATGGCGTACAACCGTCTGAACCAGCGCGTGAACAAACTGGAACTGAACTACGACAACTTTATGGAAGAGTTCACCGCGATTCTGCATCGTCAGGCGTTTACCAGCACCGAGAGCAACAAGGGGTAAACCATGGCCAGATCGCGTGGACGAGGTCGTCGCGAGCTCAAGTCCGAAATCAATATCGTTCCGTTACTGGACGTGCTGCTGGTGCTGCTGCTGATCTTTATGGCGACAGCGCCCATCATCACCCAGAGCGTGGAAGTTGATCTGCCGGATGCGACAGAATCACAGGCGGTAAGCACCAATGACGATCCTCCGGTCATCATTGAGGTTTCCGGCGTAGGGCAGTACAGCGTGGTGGTAGAGAAAGATCGTATGGATCAGCTTCCGCCAGAGCAGGTTATTGCTGAAGCGCAACGACGTCTGGAGTCAAATCCGAAGACGGTCTTCTTAATCGGTGGTGCGAAAGACGTACCATATGATGAAATTATCAAAGCGCTGAACTTGCTACATAGCGCGGGCGTTAAGTCAGTTGGCTTAATGACTCAGCCTATTTGATCATCTGCGTAGTTTTTGGGAACCGATAGTGTCAAAGGCAACCGAACAGAACGACAAGCTTAAGCGAGCGATAATCGTCTCCGCAGTGCTGCACGTAATTCTTTTTGCAGCGCTGATCTGGAGTTCGTTCGATGAGCACCTTGATGCATCAGGCGGCGATGGGGGCTCGTCCATCGACGCCGTCATGGTGGATCCCGGTGCGGTAGTGCAGAACTATAATCGCCAGCAACAGCAGCAGGCGAGCGCAAAACGCGCGGAAGAACAGCGTGAAAAACAGGCGCAACAGCAGGCGGAAGAGCTGCGTGAAAAGCAGGCCGCCGAGCAGGAACGTCTGAAGCAGCTTGAGAAAGAGCGTTTGCAGGCGCAGGAAGCCGCTAAAGAGCAGGCGGAGCAGCAGAAACAGGCTGAAGCCGCAGCGAAGAAAGCTCAGGAACAGCAGAAGCAGGCGGAAGAGGCGGCAGCCAAAGCCGCGGCAGACGCGAAGGCGCAGGCAGATGCTCAGGCTAAGTTAGCCGCAGAAGCCGCGAAGAAAGCGGCTGCTGATGCGCAGAAGAAAGCGGAAGCCGAAGCGGCGAAGAAAGCCGCTGCTGATGCGAAGAAGAAAGCAGAAGCCGAAGCGGCGAAAAAAGCTGCCGCTGACGCACAGAAGAAAGCCGAAGCGGAAGCCGCCAAAAAAGCTGCGCAGGAAGCAGAGAAGAAAGCGGCTGCCGATGCTGCTAAAAAAGCGGCCGCCGCCGAGAAAGCTGCGGCAGAAAAAGCCGCCGCTGCGGAAAAAGCCGCTGCTGATAAAAAAGCGGCAGCTGAGAAAGCCGCTGCTGATAAGAAAGCTGCTGCTGAAAAAGCCGCAGCTAAGAAGGCCGCTGCTGCGGAAAAAGCCGCTGCCGCAGGGGTTGACGATCTGCTGGGGGACCTGAGCTCCGGTAAGAATGCACCGAAAACGGGCGGTGGGGCGAAAGGAAGTAACGCAGCACCGGCAGGAAGTGGTAACACTAAGAACAACGGTGCTTCTGGCGCTGAGATCAACGACTATAAGAATCAGATTGCCGCGGCTATTGCCAGCAGACTTAACGATAAATCGCTCTATACCGGGAAAACGTGCCGACTGCATATTAAACTGGCTACGGATGGTATGGTGCTGAGCGTTGAGTCAGAAGGGGGAGATGAAGCATTATGCCAGGCTGCACTTGTGGCAGTGAATCAGGCAAAACTGCCAAAACCTCCATCACAGGCTGTCTATGAAGTGTTCAAAGACGCTTCGCTGAACTTTAAGCCATAAGCAGAGCTGCTGTTATCGGGTTCTGATAGTTTTGTGTATTTGAGTTTGTTAACCTTCTGCTAAATTATCCAGGACTTATTGTTCGGATAAGGGAGATATGATGAAGCAGGCATTACGATTAGCTTTTGGTTTTTTAGTACTGTTGACGTCAGCAGTGCATGCCACAGTAAGCATCGACATTACCGACTGGAACGACTCAGCGCGTCCAATCGGTGTCGTTCCGTTCCAGTGGGCAGGCCCGGGCGCTGCGCCTGAAGATATTGGCGGCATTGTTGCAGCTGACCTGCGTAACAGCGGTAAATTTAACCCCTTAGATCGTTCTCGTCTGCCGCAGCAGCCGGGTACAGCTCAGGAAATTCAACCTGCTGCATGGTCTGCACTGGGTATTGATGCCGTGGTTGTCGGACAGGTTACTCCTGCGCCAGACGGCGGCTATAACGTCGCTTATCAGCTGGTGGATACTGGCGGTGCGCCGGGTACCGTTCTGGCTCAAAACACGTATAAGGTGAACAAGCAGTGGCTGCGTTATGCAGGCCACACGGCGAGTGACGAAGTGTTTGAGAAGCTGACCGGTATTAAAGGTGCGTTCCGTACCCGTATCGCGTACGTAGTACAGACCAACGGCGGCCAGTTCCCTTATGAGCTGCGCGTCTCTGACTACGATGGTTACAACCAGTTCACCGTACACCGTTCACCACAGCCGCTGATGTCTCCGGCATGGTCTCCGGATGGCTCTAAGCTGGCGTACGTGACCTTCGAAAGCGGCCGTTCCGCGCTGGTTATCCAGACACTGTCTAACGGTGCTGTGCGTCAGGTTGCGTCATTCCCACGTCACAACGGTGCGCCTGCGTTCTCTCCGGATGGTACCAAACTGGCGTTTGCCCTGTCTAAAACCGGTAGCCTGAACCTGTACGTGATGGATATTGGTTCTGGTCAGATCCGTCAGGTCACGGATGGTCGTAGCAACAACACTGAGCCAACCTGGTTCCCGGACAGCCAGAATCTGGCATTTACGTCTGACCAGGCAGGTCGTCCACAAGTTTATAAAGTGAATATCAACGGCGGAGCAGCGCAGCGTATTACCTGGGAAGGTTCTCAGAACCAGGATGCTGACGTCAGTGCCGATGGTAAAACAATGGTAATGGTCAGTACTGCGGGTGGTCAGCAGCACATTGCCAAACAAGATCTGGTAACGGGGGGCGTACAAGTACTGTCGTCAACGTTCCTGGATGAAACGCCAAGTCTGGCACCTAACGGCACCATGGTAATCTACAGCTCTTCTCAGGGGATGGGATCCGTGCTGAATCTGGTTTCTACAGATGGGCGTTTCAAAGCGCGTCTTCCGGCAACTGATGGACAGGTAAAATCACCTGCCTGGTCGCCGTATCTGTAATAATAATTAATTGATTACTAAAGGAATCTTAGAAATGCAACTGAACAAAGTGCTGAAGGGGCTGATGATCGCTCTGCCTGTTATGGCAATCGCAGCGTGTTCTTCTAACAAGAACGCAAGCAATGACCAGAGCGGCGAAGGCATGATGGGTGCCGGCACCGGTATGGACGCTAACGGCAATGGCAATATGTCTTCTGAAGAGCAAGCGCGTCTTCAGATGCAGCAGTTACAGCAGAACAACATCGTTTACTTCGATCTGGATAAATACGACATTCGTTCTGACTTCGCTGCAATGCTGGATGCGCACGCAAACTTCCTGCGTAGCAACCCGTCTTACAAAGTCACCGTAGAAGGTCATGCGGACGAACGTGGTACTCCGGAGTACAACATCTCCCTGGGTGAACGTCGTGCAAACGCTGTTAAAATGTACCTCCAGGGTAAAGGCGTTTCTGCTGACCAGATCTCCATCGTTTCTTACGGTAAAGAAAAACCAGCAGTACTGGGTCACGACGAAGCGGCTTACTCCAAAAACCGTCGTGCCGTACTCGTTTACTAAGAGAATTGCATGAGCAGTAACTTCAGACATCATCTGATGAGTCTGTCGTTACTGGTTGGAATAGCGGCCCCCTGGGCCGCTTTTGCTCAGGCACCAATCAGTAGTGTCGGCTCAGGCTCGGTAGAAGATCGAGTCACTCAACTCGAGCGTATTTCTAACGCTCACAGCCAGCTTTTAACTCAACTCCAGCAGCAGCTTTCCGATAACCAGAATGATATTGATTCCCTTCGTGGTCAGATCCAGGAGAGTCAGTATCAGCTTAATCAGGTTGCGGAGCGCCAGAAGCAAATTTTGTTGCAGATGGATAGCCTGAACAGCGGCGGAGCAGCAGCACAGCCAGCAGCAGGCGATCAAAGCGGTGCGGCGACGCCTGCACCTGCGGCAGATGCCTCCGCGTCGTCTGGTGCGCCTGTACAGAGCGGTGACGCGAATACGGACTACAACGCGGCCATTGCCCTGGTGCAGGACAAATCGCGCCAGGACGATGCTATCGTTGCGTTTCAGAACTTCGTTAAGAAGTACCCTGATTCCACTTACCAGCCAAATGCGAACTACTGGCTGGGTCAGTTGAATTACAACAAGGGTAAAAAGGATGATGCGGCGTTTTATTTTGCCTCTGTGGTGAAAAATTACCCGAAATCACCGAAAGCGCCTGATGCGATGTATAAAGTCGGCGTGATCATGCAGGACAAAGGCGACACTGCAAAAGCCAAAGCGGTTTATCAGCAGGTGGTTGCGAAATTCCCGGGTACAGACGGCGCCAAACAGGCACAAAAACGTTTGAGTTCGATGGGTTGATTATCGCATGACCAGAAATCGCGTTATTTCTGGTCGTGCAGCATGATTCCTAAGCAGTTAAGTGATCTTCATCGAAATTTTTGTTGCGCAGAATTCTTAAATCAGTAATATATGCCGCCGTTGCCACGGGATATCAAACAACGTGAAAGCAGCGCAAAAGTGGGTCGTTAGCTCAGTTGGTAGAGCAGTTGACTTTTAATCAATTGGTCGCAGGTTCGAATCCTGCACGACCCACCAATGTAAAAAGGCGCCCTAAAGGCGCCTTTTTGCTATCTGTCGTTCGCCAGTGCCTTGTAGGTCGGGTAAGGCGAAGCCGCCACCCGACAGATGCTACCGGCATCAATTCCCGATGACATTCCCCCTCAAATTCGCTATCTTGTTTAGTATACAAAACACCATTGCCTCATTTTTGTTATCTCATGCAAAACAAAGGCAATATTGTTAAGCCAGTAAAACGAGAAGCCATAATGAGTGTGATGTTTGATCCCGAAACCGCAATCTATCCCTTCCCGCCAAAGCCTGCTCCGCTAAGCCGGGATGAAAAACAGTTCTATCGAGAGAAAATCAAGCGCCTGCTCAAAGAGCGTGATGCGGTGATGGTGGCGCATTACTACACCGACCCGGAAATTCAGCAGCTGGCGGAAGAGACGGGCGGCTGTATCTCAGATTCCCTGGAAATGGCGCGTTTCGGTGCTAAACATCCTGCCTCCACGCTGCTGGTTGCAGGTGTGCGCTTCATGGGCGAAACGGCAAAAATCCTCAGCCCGGAAAAAACCATACTGATGCCGACGCTGAATGCCGAATGCTCCCTTGACCTCGGTTGCCCGATTGATGAGTTCACCGCCTTCTGTGATGCCCACCCTGACCGTACCGTGGTGGTCTATGCCAACACGTCTGCGGCGGTGAAAGCCCGGGCGGACTGGGTAGTGACGTCCAGTATCGCCGTTGAGCTGATTGAACATCTGGACAGCCTGGGGGAGAAAATCATCTGGGCGCCCGATCGTCACCTGGGAAACTACGTACAAAAACAAACCGGTGCTGATGTGCTGTGCTGGCAGGGCGCCTGTATCGTTCACGACGAGTTTAAGACCCAGGCTCTGACGCGCATGAAGGGGTTATATCCGGACGCCGCGATTCTGGTGCACCCGGAATCCCCGCAGTCCATCGTCGACATGGCGGATGCCGTCGGGTCAACCAGCCAGCTTATTCATGCTGCGAAAACCCTGCCGAACAAGCAGCTCATTGTGGCGACCGATCGCGGTATCTTCTACAAAATGCAACAGGCCGTGCCGGAAAAAGAGCTGCTTGAAGCGCCAACCGCCGGAGAAGGGGCGAGCTGCCGAAGCTGCGCGCATTGCCCGTGGATGGCGATGAATGGGCTCAAAGCGATTTCGGAGGCGCTTGAGAACGGTGGCGCAGCGCATGAGATCCACGTGGATGCCGCTCTGCGTGAAGGCGCGTTAATTCCACTTAACCGTATGCTGGATTTTGCGGCTACACTACGTACTTAACTTATTACGCCCCGGAGAAAAAATGGATTTTTTTAGCACA
>OHMW01001040.1_pt1 | contig 14526 bp, 11 predicted proteins | sample 1569391 | NCBI WGS metagenome assembly OHMW01 (sample SAMEA3879557, study PRJEB24766) | human gut metagenome | biome: human-associated habitat; feature: feces | place: USA | collected 1985/1987 | reverse complement strand
CACCGAGCATGAGCTCAAGGCGCTGCGTGTGATCCGCGACCTCGACGAGCAGCACCCGATGGACATGGTCGCGACCTTCATGGGCGCGCACCTTGTGCCCGCTGAGTACAAAGCCAACCGCGCCGAGTACATCCGCCTTGTGTGTGAGGAGATGATGCCGCTCGTTAAGGAGCAGGGCATCGCGAAGTTCTGCGACGTGTTCTGCGAGGCCGACACCTTTACGGTGGAGGAGTCCCGTCAGGTGCTCGAGGCGGGCCTCAAGTACGGTCTGCGTCCCAAGATCCACGCCGACGAGATCGAGGCCATCGGCGGCAGCCAGCTCGCCGGCGAGCTGGGAGCGATCTCTGCGGAGCATCTGATCGTCTGCCCGCCCGCGGGCATCGAGGCGATGGCAAAGGGCGGCGTGATCGCCTGCCTGCCGCGCGCGACATGGTGAACGCGGGCGTGCCCGTCGCGATGGCGACAGACTTCAACCCCGGCTCCTGCCCGTGCCTGAATATGCAGTTCGTCATCAACCTCGGCTGCCTGAAGTACCGGCTCACGCCCGAGGAGGTGCTGACCGCCGTAACGCTCAACGGCGCGGCGGCCATCGACATGGCTGACAAGGTCGGTACGGTCGAGGCGGGCAAGCTCGGCGACCTCGTCATCTGGGACGCGCCGGATCTGGACTACATCTGCTACCGCTTCGGCAGCAACCTTGCCAAGAAGGTCATCAAGCGCGGCCGCGTGATGTAAGGGCAAAGAGGGAGAAAGAGAGAAAGCCATGGATCGAACCGACTATCAGATCCTCAATATCCTGCAGGCGGACAGCCGCTGCACCCTGCGCCACATCGGCGACCAGGTGGGGCTGACGCCGCCCGCCGTCTCCGAGCGCATCCGCCGCATGGAGGAATGCGGCGTGATCCGCAGCTACCGCATCGACATCGACCGCACGCGGCTGGACTGCAACATCACGGGCTTTATCTCCGTGTCGCTCGAGCCGGAGAAGTACGCTGCGTTCTGTGTCTTCTGCGAGCAGAGCCCCGCGGTCATCAGCCACCACCATGTGATCGGTGTGTTCAACGCACTGCTCCAGTTCGCCGTGCGCGACACGAAGGAGCTGGACGCGCTGCTCGCCGAGATCGCCGACCTGCGGCGCTCCGGCGCAAGCGACGTGCAGACCGGCTTCAGCCATGATCTCCTGTCCGCGAACGACTACTACCAGACACCCGGCTGGCTGCTGCGCGACCTTGACGGCGACGGTACGAGCGAGCTGCTGCTCGGCGCGGACTGGGGCGACGGCTGCGGCGTGATCTTCAATATTTACCGCCTCGACGGCGCAAAGGCTGTCCGCGTGGTGGACGGCTGGAGCCGCAGTCAGTATTTTCTCTGCTCTGACGGTACGCTTGCACATGAGTGGTCGGGCGGCGCCGACCATTGGGGGAGGACCTATCTCCGCTACGGCGAGACGCTTTTGCCCATCGAAAGCGTTTTTGACCGCGGCGGCGTGTGGTACCACGCCAAGGGTCTCGATGCCCTGTCCTTGGAGGACACGCAGCTCGAAGGCCGCTGCAAGGTCATTCCCAGCGCCGAGGCGGAGCAGCTCATGGAGCGCTATACCAAGCAATATGAAGCCCTGCCCTTCACGCCGTTTAAAGCGTAAAGCGGAGGAAGGGTGCATTTCGCGCCGCAAAATCATACATTTCGGGCGAGAAACGCACATCTTTCCGCAGGGCGTGCTATGCTTTTCCTGCAAGAGTATCCGAGGGGTGGCCGGACAGCCGCCGGACAAAACGGAGAATAGAAGGAGAAGCATTATGGGATTATTCAGCAATAATAAGAAGCCCTGCCCCATCTGCGGCAACGCGACGCCCCGCCTGCTGCCGACCAAGGTCGAGGGCGTGCCCATCTGCAAGGAATGCGACAAGAAGATCGACCTGCCGAACGGCGTGCTGGACAGCATGACGCTCGACGATTTCCGCCGCTACATAGATTTTTACAACAAAAATCAGGTGCTGCGCGAGCGCTTCCATCCCGAGTATCGCTTCGGCTTCGGCAAGAAAGAAGTGAAAGAGATGCTGGCTGCCGAGAAAAAGGCGAACCTCACCGTGCGCAACTTCCCCGCCACCGTGGCCGAACTGCGCAAACGACTGAAATTGGCCGAAGGGGGAGGCACTTATCTCTTTGCCACTACTCTGGCAGACGAGAAGAAGGTACTTATCCGCTGCCAGGCTACGGGATAAGACACCAACCCCTATACCTTCCCCTGCACGAGATGTACATCTCATGTTGCTCGAGATGTACATCTCATACAGTCCGAGATGCACATCTCGTGCATCTTTAGCGTCAATCTGCCAGATGACGGCAAAGGGAGATACCGCCGAAAGGGTACTACCTCCAAGAATTTATGTAACCTCATTGTAACTGAATCGTTATCTGTTCTTCAACGCTCCGCAATCTCCACGTAACGGCAACCCTCTACTTTTGCGGCAGATTATTAACAGATAATAACAAGTATGAAACAGATTTTGAGAGCATTCTTATTCTTACTCCTATTCACCGCCACCGTCAATACGGCCATTGCCGACGAAAAAGCAAATGTCACGAAACAAGGAACTGTACGTGGACGCATCATCGACGCCACTAAACAAACTCTCCCGGGCGCATCCATCTACATCGAGAAACTACACACTGGCGTGACGAGCGACGTCAACGGCTTCTACACTTTCTCTAACCTTGACCCGGGAACCTATACAGTAAAGGTGAGCTACGTGGGCTACTCTCCCGTAGAACTGAAAATCACCATCCCCGCAGGCCGTACACTGGAAAAAGACGTCGTACTGAACGAAGGCGTGGAGTTGCAGGAAGTGGTGGTAGGCGGCGCCTTCCAGGGACAGCGCCGTGCCATCAACTCACAGAAAAACAACATGGGGATTACGAATGTAGTCTCTGCCGACCAGGTAGGCAAGTTCCCCGACTCCAACATCGGTGACGCCCTTAAACGCATCTCCGGCATCAACGTGCAGTACGACCAAGGCGAGGCACGCTTCGGGCAAGTGCGGGGCACGAGTGCCGACCTCAGCTCCGTCACCATCAACGGCAACCGCGTTCCCTCTGCCGAAGGCGATACGCGCAACGTACAGCTCGACCTCATTCCGGCAGACATGATTCAGACCATCGAAGTGAACAAGGTAGTAACCGCCGATATGGACGGCGACGCCATCGGCGGCAGCATCAACCTCGTCACCAAGAACTCCCCCTACAAGCGTACCATTGCCGCCACCGCCGGAACCGGCTACAACTGGGTGAGCGAAAAGGCGCAACTGAACCTTGGCTTCACCTACGGCGACCGCTTCTTCAACGACAAACTCGGCTTGATTGTATCGGCCTCCTATCAGAACTCACCTTCTGGTTCCTACGACACCGAATTTGTATGGGAGCAGGATGACAACGGCAAGACGTACGTCAACGACTACCAAATCCGCCAATACTACGTCACCCGCGAACGCCAAAGCTACTCCGCCGCACTGGACTGGGACATCAATGCCAACCACAAACTGACCTTCAAAGGCATCTTCAACAACCGCAACGACTGGGAGAACCGCTACCGTACCACGCTGAAAGACCTTGACCCCGACGGCAACGCCACCGTACGCATACAGACCAAAGCCGGTACGCCGGACAACCGTAACGCCCGCCTGGAACGCCAGCGCACCATGGACTTTGCCCTCAGCGGCGAACACCTCTTCGGCGCCCTCTCCATGGACTGGCATGCCAGCTATGCCAAAGCCAGCGAAGAACGTCCCAACGAACGCTACATCGACTTCCAACTGAAGAAACAGAAGTTCGACATGGACCTGAGCGACGAACGCCAACCCTTTGCCAGCCCCAAAACAGGCTCTACCATGACATTGAACGATGAATTCAGCCTGAAAGAGCTGACGGAACAGCAGGAAGACATCAAGGAGCAGGACCTGAAGTTCTCCGCCAACTTCAAACTTCCCTTCAAGAACGGCAACAAGCTGAAGTTCGGCGCAAAGGTAGTGCGCAAGACCAAGGATAAAGAAGTGGACTTCTACGAATACTCTCCTCTGGACGAGGATGCCTTCATGACGAACAGCCTGGCAAATACAGTGGACCAGACCAACAAGAACTTCATGCCCAACAACAAATATCAGGCAGGTATCTACGCCAGCAAGGAATACACCGGCTCTTTAGACTTGAACAACGCTTCCCTCTTTGAGAAAGAGCAGGTGCAGGAAGAACTTGCCGGAAACTTCAACGCCCGCGAAACCGTGACTTCCGGCTACCTCCGCTTCGACCAAAAACTGACAAAAGACGTGGAACTGATGACCGGACTTCGCATAGAGAACACCAACCTTGCCTATACGGGACGCACCTACGATGCCGACGAAGACCTCACCAGCAAGACCGACCGTCAGCGCAACAGCTACATCAACTTCCTGCCGTCGCTGCTCGTAAAGTGGAATGTAAACGATGACTTCAAAGTGCGCGGTTCGTTTACCCAAACCTTGTCACGCCCCAAATACTCGGCCCTCGTGCCCAGTGTGAACATCAAGCGTTCCGACAACGAAATCACCATCGGAAACCCGGAGCTGAAACCTACCGTCTCCTACAACTTCGACTTGAGTGCCGACTACTACTTCCGCAGCATCGGTCTGATAAGCGCCGGCATCTTCTACAAGAAGATAGACGACTTCATCGTAGACCAGGTGAGCACCAACTACGAATACCAGGGTAACACCTACACCCGCTTCACCCAACCCAAGAATGCGGGCAACGCCAACCTGGTAGGGGTAGAGTTATCCTACCAGCGCGACTTCAGCTTCATTGCTCCCGCTCTGAAATGTGTAGGTTTCTACGGAACGTACACCTACACCCACTCCCGTGTGGAAGACTTCAACTTCGAAGGTCGCGAGAATGAGAAAGACTTGAGCATGCCAGGCTCTCCGGAGCATACCGCAAATGCTTCCCTATACTTTGAGAAAGGCGGTCTGAATCTGCGCCTGAGCTATAACTTCGCTTCCGATTTCATCGACGAAATGGGAGAAAGCACCTTCTACGACCGCTACTACGACAAGGTGAACTATATGGACGTAAACGCCAGCTATACCTTCGGAAAGAAGTTCAAGACTACCTTCTACGCCGAAGCCAACAACCTGCTGAACCAGCCGCTACGCTACTACCAGGGCACAAAAGACCGTACCATGCAGGCAGAATACTACGGCGTGAAAGTGAATGCGGGAGTGAAGATTAATTTTTAAACAGCGAATTCTATCTCAACAAGTTATCAACATTAACTACTCAACAATTTAATAATGACAATGAAGAAAATATTCCTTTTACTGTTTATTGCCCTACTCGGCAACGCAGCCATTGCCCAAATCACCGATTACTCCATCTTCGACAAGAAGTTCAACTTCTACGTAGCCAACGACCTCGGCCGTAACGGCTACTACGACCAAAAGCCCATCGCCGAACTGATGGGACAAATGGCAGAAGAAGTAGGCCCCGAATTCGTTCTTGCCACCGGCGATGTACACCACTTTGAAGGCGTACGTAGCGTGAACGATCCGCTTTGGATGACCAACTACGAACTTATTTACAGCCACCCGGAGCTGATGATAGACTGGTTTCCCCTGCTGGGCAACCACGAATACCGCGGTAATACGCAGGCTGTGCTCGACTACAGTAATATCAGCCGCCGCTGGACCATGCCCGCCCGTTATTATACCAAGACGTTCGAGGACAACGGCGCTACCATCCGCATCCTTTGGGTAGACACCGCCCCGATGATTGACAAATACCGCAACGAAAGCGAGACCTATCCCGATGCCTGCAAGCAGGATTACCAGCAACAACTTTCCTGGATAGATTCCGTACTGACTGCCGCCAAAGAGGACTGGGTTATCGTTGCCGGACACCATCCCATCTATGCCGAAACCCCGAAGGACGAGAGCGAACGCGCGGATATGCAGGCACGTCTCGATCCCATCCTGCGCAAGCACAAGGTGGATATGTACATCTGCGGGCACATCCACAACTTCCAGCACGTACGCGTGGCAGGCAGCGACATCGACTATATCACCAATTCTGCCGGTTCGCTCGCCCGCAAGGTGAAGCCCATCGAAGGGACCGTATTCTGCAGCCCCGAACCGGGTTTCTCCATTGTATCGGCCAGCAAAAAGACACTGGAACTGCGCATGATTGACAAGAAAGGGAATGTATTGCACACGGTGACGCGCAGCAAATAATCCAAGCCGGCACGCAAGCAGGCGCATTCCCCCGAAGCCCTGCCGAACAACCACTTTCCTCCCACGAAGCAAAAGACCATGTTTCGTAGGAGGATTTTTCCATCTCATACGACAAAAACAAAGCCTATCCGCAGGAATACAAGAAAAAGCCCTATATTTGCATTTGTCAATACATAACTATGATGAAGAAGATACACTTCCTGCTACTAATCAGCCTGCTACTTGCCGCTTGCAGTGATGACGACAAAGAGAAACAACCCGCTTTTGTGACCAATATCACCATATCCGATGCCGGAAAGACCTTCAATCCCGGTGATGCCGTGACCGTCAAAGCCGACGGCTTGCAGAGCGGCGACCAAATCATATTGGACATCTACTGGCCGATAGCCGACAATCCTCTCTTTCCCGAAGGGTATTCACGCTACACACGCGCCGTTACCACGGAGCAAACCACCAACAGCATTACTTTCCTTGCCCCCGGACACTGGCCCGCCTCACGGGTAGAAATGTTCCTGGAACGGGCAGGACAGCTTCAGCCTCTCGGCCAGATTTCGGTAGCCGACGGACAATCCCCCGAAGAACCATATCTCTACGGTATCACCAACTCCCACGCCATTTACACACCGACCGTTCCCCGCGGCATCACCCGTATCGACCTGGTAACACAAGAAATATCGGAAGTAATCCAGTTCCATGACGACGAAGATTTCCACCTTGCCGCCAACATCCCCGGCACCAACATCCTCTGCGGGATACGGGAGAAAGACGGCAGTAGTTTCATCGACGGATACGACCTCTGCATGCACTATTGGTGTAACCCGGTAGAACGTAACGCAATTACCATCTGCTCGGACTTCAACAACACTGTTTCCCTGGAAATGGCCGGAGATAAGCTCCTCACCTACTGTAGCATCTCTTATCCGGTATATACCCGGTTGAATATGCCACCGATACATACTCCCGAAATACCATTACCGGATGGACTGAAGCCCGAATCCCTCTCACGCTATCCGGGCGTGATAGCCGACGTCCACATGCTGCTCTCGGCCAACAACGGCGACGACACCTTCTCGCCCGTCGTGATAGACATCGCCAAAGAAAAGATGCACTGCTACGACCCCATCAAAGCCGAAGCCTTGATACCTTTCCGGATTATGGAACCATCCCCCGAAAACCCAAACAGCCTGCAATGCAAAGGAGGCTATATCGTTTCCCGTGCCAATGGTGGAGATACGCAATTCTGCTTATGGGATACTACTGCCGGAAACTTGAAAGAGCCTTTCGCCACCTACCCCAACGCCGTACGCTCCGCTGCCATGTACTACTCCAAGGACGGGCAGACAAGGAAACTCTACGTGCAGTTTGCAGGCTATCGTGAAGGCGACTTCATCGAAACTTATGATTTCCAGACAAAGGAATGGAGGATGTTTATGTTCTACGTACCGTTTGCAGAGATTTTACTGGCACGATAACCGGCTCCCTTACTGCTTTTTCTCCCGTAAGTCATCCTTGGGTATGGTCGTCTCACTGCCGTCACGCGTAGCTATGTAGTGAGGAGACATGATTTCGATGCCTGCTTCGTTGAAGGCATCCTGGATATTCTGATGCAAATCAGAGTAAATCTGGCTAAGGCTGTTGGCATCCCTGATATAGGCATTCACTTGATAAACCGGATAATAATCCTGAAGGGAAGTCTCCAATACAAACGGACGGGGATCATCTATCACTCCAGGAGTATTCAATGCAGCCTCTATCAACAGCTGATGTGTCTTCCGCCACGGAACATCGTAGCCAATACTGACCTCCGAATGGATAATCAATCCATACTCACGGGCAGACTGGCTGTAATTGACCGTATGGGAAGACATGATGAAAGAGTTCGGAATGGTCACCACCTCATTCTTCGGAGTACGGATGCGGGTGACGAGCGGTGTTTTCTCAATGATGTTGCCCGTAGTATCGTTCAGCTTGATGCGGTCACCCAGCTTGAAAGGCCGCATGTAGGTTATGACCAGTCCTGCAATGATATTGCCGATAACCGTACTGGAACCGAGCGAAACAATCAAGCCGACAAACACGGAGATTCCCTGGAAGACTCCCGACTTGGAACCCGGCAGATAAGGGTAAATCATGGCAATCATAAACGCATAAAGCAAGAAGCGCACAATATGATAGGTAGGAATGGCCCAATCCGGATAGAAGCCGTTTATCTTCAGCCGTTCAGCCTGCACCTCATTGGCAAGATAACGCACCAGTCTGACCAGATACTTCACCGCATAGCATATCACAAAGATAGTGAACAGATTGGGTATATAGTCGGCTATTCCATTCAAGATGACCTTTATAGGATTCCAGATGTAGGAGAATAATGTATAAGCCAAGCTCTTGGTCTGAGGGAAAATGGAGAATAATAACGGAACCGTCAGCAGCAACTGCAACAGCATGACTACATAACGCACCAGGTTGGCAACAAACACCAGCAGGTTGACCTGCTTCTGCGTATCCAGCAATTCATAATCCTGAATAGAGATCGGTTTCAGCTTGGTATCCTTCAGCTTCTGAATGCGTAGTTTGAGTTTTCTGAACAGCCAGTTGGTAAACTTGAACAAGAAGAACTGTCCCACAAGCACCAGGATAAAGTACAAGATACGCTTACCCAACTGCCACAAGCTATGCTCCTTCTGCATGGCTTTCAGTTTGTCCACCACGACATGCCTCTTGCTGGCGGCCAGCTGGTCGCGGGTACAGTTTTCCCACAAAGCATCCTGATCGGTAAAGGAAATGATGACCTTTTCGCCATACATCAAGTCTGTAACAATATCCGTACTCTCTAAATAAACAGAGTCCGGACGCAGATTGAAACGCGTGCCCAATGCTTCGATGACGTTGCTTACATCTTTGGCTCGCTGTTGGGGCGTATGCCCTCCACGCTTGGCATACAGATAGAACAAAGTGTCCTTCTCCACCACCACCGGAATACCCGGTGTCACCGTCCGCAACGAATCAATGCGTTGTTTCTGCAATGCCAGCTTCACCGAATCGGCCGCATAGCCCGCCAACTTCATCTGCTCCATTTCCATCCGCAGGTTCGCCTCATTCAGCCGGGCTGTTTCCAACTCCTGCCGGACAAGCGACAACTGAATCGAATCGGAGTCAGTCCTTGCCACTGTGACACTCCCCACACTATCCTCACCTAAAACACTGAGCACTTTATCTACCAACTGAGCTGACACTCCGTCTGCCAGCATCAACAGCCAACAAAGACAGAAAGCACGGATAACCTTCATATATAAACTTCTTGATTTGATTCTTTAATTATGCAAATATAGCCAATAAATGCTTCAAACATACGGAATGTTTTTAACTTCCTATCCTAATCAACATAACTTTTTCATGCAAACATGAAAGTTCTGTATCCGGTTTGCATTATCTTTGTACTCAAAATTGACATACCTATGGATATATTGTTTCTTGTCGGAGGACTGCTCCTCATTCTTCTGGGTGCCAATGGCTTGACAGACGGTGCCGCATCCGTTGCCAAACGTTTCCATATACCGTCCATCGTCATCGGGCTTACCATTGTCGCCTTCGGTACTTCCGCACCGGAACTCACCGTCAGCATATCCTCTGCCCTAAAAGGCAGTGCAGACATTGCCATCGGCAATGTGGTGGGAAGCAATACGTTCAATACCCTGATGATTGTGGGTTGTACGGCCCTTTTTGCCCCGATAGCCATTACCCGTAACACACTGAAACGCGAAATACCCCTTTGCATCCTTTCATCCTTCGCCCTGCTGATTTGTGCCAACGACGTCTTACTGGACAGCAGTGGGGAGAACATACTCAGCATCACCGACGGCCTATTGCTGCTATGCTTCTTTACCATTTTTCTGAGTTATACTTTTGCCATTGCAAAAAGGGATGGAAGTATGAAGGAACCGGAAAAGGAGCACTTACAGGAAGAAGACGAAATCAGGCTGTTACCCGCGTGGAAATCCGCCCTATACATTCTCGGCGGACTTGCCGGCCTCATCATCGGAGGTAATTTCTTTGTAGACGGTGCCAGCGGCATAGCCCGCGGATTGGGTGTCAGCGAATCCATCATCGGTCTCACGCTCGTAGCAGGCGGCACTTCATTACCCGAACTCGCCACCTCCATCGTAGCCGCCTTGAAGAAAAACCCCGAAATAGCCATCGGAAACGTCATCGGAAGTAATCTCTTCAATATATTCTTCGTACTGGGTTGTTCGGCCTCCATCACTCCACTGCGTCTGACGGGCATCACCAATTTCGATTTGTGGGTACTCGTAGGGTCCAGCATCCTGCTTTGGCTGTTCGGTATCTTTTTCGGGAAACGCATCATCACCCGGGTGGAAGGAAGCATTCTGATTCTCTGCTACATTGCCTACACAGCGGTACTGATATACAACCTCTAACAGCAAATTTACAAACACCCTACGCGGTATTTTAAAGATTATCACGTATTTTTAAATAAGGCAAGCTGTACCTCGGCATAAAAAATAAGCAAGCTTATTTTGTTCTGCTCTCAGTTTGCATTACCTTTGTGGTCTCAATATTGAACAACTATGGCAATTACAATCAAGAAAGTAACCACAAGACGGGAACTGGAGCGCTTTATCCGTTTCAACTACCTGCTATACAAAAACAACCCTTATTCCGTCCCCGACCTTTTCGATGACATGCTCAACACCTTCAACAAGAAGAAAAACGCTGCATTCGAATTTTGTGAAGCCGACTATTTCCTGGCTTATCGGGAAGGTAAAATCGTAGGACGTGTAGCTGCCATCATCAACCACAAGGCAAACCAAACCTGGAACAAAAAGGAAGTCCGCTTCGGCTGGATAGACTTCATCGATGATGCGGAAGTCTCCGATGCCCTGATTCGCACCGTGGAAGAATGGGGAAAAGAACGGGGAATGACACATATACAAGGCCCGCTGGGATTCACAGATTTCGATGCCGAAGGTATGCTCATCGAAGGATTCGACCAGCTCAGCACCATGGCCACCATTTATAACTATCCCTACTATCCGCAACATCTGGAACGCATGGGCTTTGAGAAGGATGCCGATTGGGTGGAGTACAAAATCTACATTCCCGACGCCATACCCGACAAGCACAAGCGCATCTCCGACCTCATCCAGCGCAAGTATAACCTCAAGGTAAAGAAATACACATCTGCCAAGAAGATTGCCCAAGACTACGGTCAGGCCATCTTCGAACTGATGAACGAAGCCTATCAGCCACTCTATGGCTATTCTGCACTGAGCCAACGGCAGATTGACCAATACGTCAAGATGTACCTGCCCATCCTCGACCTACGCATGGTGACATTGATTACCGATGCCGATGACCAGCTGCTTGCCGTAGGCATTTCCATGCCGTCACTCGCCGAAGCGTTGCAAAAAGCCCACGGGCGCCTGCTTCCTATGGGTTGGTATCACCTGGCCAAGACCATCTTCTTGAAGAAATATCCCAAGATGCTCGATTTGCTGCTGGTTGCCGTGAAACCGGAGTATCAGAACAAGGGGGTAAATGCATTGTTGTTCTCCGACCTTATCCCCGTCTATCAGCAACTTGGTTTCGAGTATGCCGAGAGTAATCCGGAGCTGGAGCTGAACGGCAAGGTGCAAGCGCAGTGGGAGTACTTCAAGACGGAACAGCATAAACGGAGAAGATGCTTTGTGAAAGGAATAAAATAAGTTCTAAATCCAGAATATAAGCTTGTCAGAAGTCCATAAAAGACATTATTTTTTTGCGAACCCCCGAATTTCTCATTACCTTTGTCGCAATGCGCAATATGAAGGAATAACGTACTTATGGAAGATAACAACAATATGACCCTGCCGCTGGAAGAAGCAGACAACAATATCACAGAGAGCCCCGTTTCCAGCGTGGAATATACCGACGACAACATCCGCCACCTGGACGACATGGAGCATATCCGTGTCCGTTCCGGTATGTACATAGGCCGTCTGGGCGACGGCTCACAGAACGATGACGGCATCTATGTGTTGCTGAAAGAAGTGATGGACAACAGCATCGACGAGTTCAAGATGGGTGCCGGAAAGCGTATAGAAGTGACTATAGAAGACAGTCTGCGTGTCAGCGTACGCGACTATGGACGAGGCATTCCGCAAGGCAAACTGGTAGAGGCGGTCAGCAAACTGAATACCGGGGGTAAATATGATTCAAAGGCTTTCAAGAAAAGTGTCGGACTGAACGGCGTGGGCATCAAGGCGGTCAATGCGCTGAGTAGCCGTTTCGAGGTACGCAGTTACCGCGACGGCAAAGTACGTACCGCCATCTTCGAGAAAGGAACGCTGTTGAGTGATGTGACCGAAGACTCGACAGAAGAAAGCGGAACCTATATCTTCTTCGAACCGGACGCCACACTCTTCCTGAACTATTCCTTCCAGAACCAGTTCGTAGAAACCCTGTTGCGCAACTACACCTACCTGAATACGGGCCTCACCTTCATTTACAACGGCCAGCGCATCGTTTCCCGCCACGGGCTGGAGGACTTGCTGAAAGACAACATGACCAGCGAAGGCCTTTACGACATCATCCACCTAAAAGGAGAGGACATCGAGATTGCCTTCACACACACCAACCAATACGGCGAAGAGTACTACTCCTTTGTCAACGGGCAACACACCACCCAAGGCGGCACACACCAGACTGCCTTGAAGGAACACATTGCCCGTACCATCAAGGAGTTCTACAACAAGAACCAGGAATATGCCGACATCCGCAACGGACTGGTAGCCGCCATTGCCATCGACGTGGAGGAACCCATGTTCGAGAGCCAGACCAAAACGAAACTGGGCAGCAACAACATGTGGCCTGCCGCGCCGCAGGAACACAAGCCCGCCGGCCCCACGGTGAACAAATACGTAGGAGACTTCATCAAGACGGAAGTGGACAACTACCTCCACAAGAACCCGCTTGTGGCCGAAGTGATGCTGCAAAAGATACAAGACTCCGAGAAAGAGCGCAAAGCCATTGCCGGCGTCACCAAGCTGGCACGCGAACGCGCTAAGAAAGCCAACCTGCACAACCGCAAGCTGCGCGACTGCCGCTACCACTTGAGTGACGGTAAAGGCAAAGACCAGGAAACCGAATCCTGCATCTTCATTACCGAGGGAGACTCCGCCAGCGGTTCCATCACCAAGAGCCGCGACGTGAATACCCAAGCAGTATTCAGCCTGCGTGGTAAACCGCTAAATTCCTACGGACTCACCAAGAAAGTAGTTTATGAAAACGAAGAATTCAACTTGCTTCAAGCAGCCTTGAATATAGAAGACGGCATAGAGACACTGCGCTACAACAAAGTCATCGTAGCTACCGATGCCGATGTGGACGGCATGCACATCCGCCTGCTCATCATCACCTTCTTCCTGCAGTTCTTCCCCGACCTGATAAAGAAAGGGCATGTATATATCCTGCAAACCCCTCTCTTCCGCGTGCGCAACAAAAAGAAGACAAGTTATTGCTATACAGAGGAGGAACGTGTGAAAGCCATTGAAGAACTGGGTCCCAACCCCGAAATCACCCGATTCAAAGGTCTGGGAGAAATCTCGCCCGACGAGTTCAAGCATTTTATCGGCAAGGATATGCGTCTGGAACAAGTGTCCCTGCGCAAGACAGACCTCGTAAAAGAGCTGCTGGAATTCTACATGGGTAAGAATACCATGGAACGACAAAACTTTATTATCAACAACTTGGTTATAGAAGAAGATTTGGCATCATGAGAAGAGCTATCTTTCCGGGAACATTCGACCCGTTTACTATCGGACACTCTTCGGTAGTGAGCCGTGCACTGACTTTTATAGACGAAATCGTCATAGGCATCGGCATCAATGAAAATAAGAATACGTATTTCCCCTTGGAAAAGCGCGAACAAATGATACGAGACTACTACCGGAACGAGCCGCGCATCATTGTGCAGTCCTATGACTGCCTGACTATCGACTTTGCCCGGCAGGTAGATGCCAGTCTGATAATACGCGGCATACGCACCGTGAAGGATTTCGAATACGAGGAAACCATTGCCGACATCAACCGCAAACTGACCGGCATAGAAACCATCCTGCTCTTCACCGAGCCGGAACTTACCTGCGTCAGTTCCACCACCGTGCGCGAACTGCTGCAATACGGCAAGGACATAAGCATGTTCATACCGGAGGGAATGGAGATTAGGGATTAAGGATAAAGGATTAGGGATTAAGGATAAAGGATTAGGGATTAA
>OHMW01001036.1_pt1 | contig 14567 bp, 9 predicted proteins | sample 1569391 | NCBI WGS metagenome assembly OHMW01 (sample SAMEA3879557, study PRJEB24766) | human gut metagenome | biome: human-associated habitat; feature: feces | place: USA | collected 1985/1987 | reverse complement strand
CTGTCTGGAACCGGATGTCGTTCCGGAATCCGGAGAATTGGATGTGTTTGCAGGACAGTACCAAATCTGCTCCACCGGAATCTGAGCGGTCTGCGAAACCACCTGTGTCAGGACTGTTCCAAGTCCCTGACCGATACAGGAAGCTCCCGCATGAATCTGTACCATTTTATTCTGCACCAGCAGACGGCATCTTCCCCAGTCCGGCAGCCCCACGCCTACACCGGCATTTTTCATCGCACAGGCGATTCCTGCATACGGCGCCTGTTCATAAATCTCTTTGACAGCCTCCAGTGTCTCTGCAATTCCTGTAGAGGCATCTGCGATCTGTCCGTTTGGAAGCACCTGTCCGGGCCGCACCGCATTCCGATATCGGATCTCCCATGGAGAGATTCCCACCATCTCCGCCAGCAGATCCAGATTCCGTTCTGCTCCAAAACAGGTCTGTGTCACGCCGAATCCGCGAAATGCTCCAGCCGGCGGATTGTTGGTATACACGGCTTTTCCGTCAATGTCAATGGTCTGGAAATTGTAAGGCCCTGCCGCATGGGTACAGGCTCTTTGCAGAACCGGTCCGCCCAGAGATGCATACGCACCTGTATCCGATACAACTACAGCTTTCATTGCAGTCAGATATCCGTTCTCATCACATGCTGTGGTAATATCCATCCACATCGGATGCCGTTTGGGATGCACGGTGATACTTTCCTGTCTGGACAGCTTTACTTTAACCGGACGCTTTGTCAGGTATGCCACCAGTGCGGCATGATGCTGTACACTGACATCCTCTTTTCCACCAAATCCGCCGCCTACCAGCTTGTTTTCCACAATCACTTTTTCCGGCGGAAGTCCAAGCATCATACTGCATTCGTGCTGGGTATCGTAGGTTCCCTGATCCGAAGAATAGATAAATACTCCGTCATCAAACGGCATGGCCACTGCACACTCCGGCTCCAAAAAGGCATGTTCCGTCCACGGAGTTTCATAATGTCTGGTCACTTTATATTTCGAGTTGGCGATCACTTCTTCTGCATTTCCTCTGACCAGATGCTCATGGGCGAGTACATTTCCATCCGGCTGGATTCCCGGATGAATGCGGGGTGCGTCCTCTTTTAATGCTTCAAACGGATCCAGCACCGGTTGCAGCACTTCGTAATCCACCTTTACCAATGCCTTTGCACGTTCCAGAATCTCCGGTGTCTCTGCTGCGATCAGACAAATGGCATCTCCCAGATAATGTGTCACATGTCCGACCGGGATCATTGTATCCCAGTCCGGTTTCAGATGTCCCACCTTCACAGAACCCGGAATATCATCCGCCGTATATACTCCGATCACACCTTCTAATTCCAATACCTTCTCTGTATGGATCGCCAGCACTTTTGCTCTTGGATATTCGGAGCGCACCGCACTGGCATAGATCATATCATCCAGATACACATCATCCGGATACTGCCCGGTTCCAAGAACTTTCTCCTTTGCATCCACACGCAGGATCGGTGCCCCGACAGAGACCACGCCGCTGTTCTCTTTGGCCGGAAGATCTTCCCGAAACATCTTTGCTGAGAGCAGGATCGCCTCGATGATCTTTTGATATCCGGTACAGCGGCAGATATTATTCCGAATGGTTGCCGCCGCCTCAACACGGCTCGGATCCGGATTCTGATCCAGAAGCCCCTTGGCGCACATCACCATGCCCGGAATGCAGAATCCGCACTGCACCGCGCCGACCTTTGCAAATGCATATGCATAAACTTCTTTCTCCCGTTCACTCAGCCCTTCCACTGTGACTACAGATTTTCCCTGCAGCTTGGAAAGCATTGGAATACATGCCTTTGTGGCTTTTCCATCCACCAGCACCGTGCAGGTTCCGCACGCGCCCTGGCTGCATCCGTCCTTTACTGAAGTAAGCCTTAAATCATCCCGAAGAAACCGCATCAGCTTCGTATCCTGCTCCACCTCATAATCTTTTCCATTTACATGAACCATCAGCATATGAAAACCTCCTTTGGGGTACTCCCCGTTTTATTCCGTCATGTCTTCTCTCCTGTCAATGTCTTTTAATTCTTCCGGCGCACACTCCACGATCCGGATCTTCTCTTCATATTGCTTCATCAGCTGTCTGCCGCCCGTATCCCCGGTCAGATGCATAAGCTCCTGAAAATACGTGCTTCCCCACAATACCGGATTTCCGCGCATTCCATCATATCCGGCACAGACAATGCTGTTTTTATGAAGGCATCCCTCGTTTAAAATCTTCTGGATTGTAGCAGCCTGGATTCCCGGCTGATCGCAGACCAGAAACAACACACCCTCCAGGTCTGGATTTTGTGAGAGCAGTTCCTGCAGCGCCAAACTGACAGAATGTGAAATTCCCTGTTCCGGCTGTCTGTTCTCTACAATATGGATCCCCAGGCGCTGCGCTTCTTCTGCCAGTGCTTCTCTTGCGGTCACGACCACCCTGGAAAGTCCCGAAAATGCTTCCAGCTTCTCAAGTGCATGCCGATAAAGAGGGATTCCCTGAAATTTTTCCGACAACTTGTCACTTCCAAACCGTTTTGCTTCCCCTGCTGCCAGAAGTGCCACTCCATAATTTCCATAGATCTGTCCAAACAGAGATACCGCTTCCAGCACACCGCCTCCGACTGCCCTTGCTTTGTCCGAGATTGTAACACAATGCTCTGGTTCACATCTGGCATCAATGTCTCCGATCTTCAATCCTTCTGTGACCTGTACATCCTTCTGGAGCATTCCGCGGACAATTCCGCTCATCTTTGCATAGACCGGCTGCTTCCCGGTCCTGGCAACAAGCTGGCCTTTTTCTACGGTATCTCCGATTTCTGCCACAGGCTCCATGATTCCATCTGCACTGGCACGGATCAGACGCTCGGTTGTAAAGCCGCCTATATTTCCCGGAACTCCGGTATTTGGGATTGCTTCTTTTTCCCAGATCACATTTCCCAGTGTATGTCCTCTTTTTGTCTCGATGACACAGTGACAGTCTTTTCCTGCGTAAAATCCCGGTCCTACACCGATGACAAACGGCGCGTCCGTGATCCGGGTTCCCAGATTCTTCTTTGCCAGGATTGCATCCACTACTACATCTGGATGAAACGACCCGATAATATCTGCTTCTGGATCCACCAGTACCGGAATCTCTCCTCTTTGTAAGATCCTGTCTGCTTCTGCAGCATCCTTTACCAGCACCCCTTTTAAATCTTCCACCTCTGCCTCGTTTTCGTAAACTGCTCTGGAGAGCGCCACGCTTCGCCGCACGGTCAGCGGAACCGCAATCTCTGTCATCACAATCTGATGTCCTGCATGGTATAAGCGAGAGGCAATTCCTGTTGCCAGATCTCCTGCTCCTTTGATTACAATCTTCATTCTTCTTCCTGCCTTCCTTCTGCTGTCACTGTCACATCTGCAAACCCGCGTTTTTCCAATTCCCGGCAGATTTCCTGCGCAAACTGTCTTCTTCGCGTGGTGTCTGCTTTATTTAAAATCACCTGATACCGCATGGTTTCTTTGACATTCTTTTTCCCGCCGCGGCTTTCAAGTGCCAGCCGCGCAATATCCACTGCTGATATCGGGTCTGTTATCTTCTTCTCCAAAATTTCTGCTGCCAGCCCGGGACGAAAACACGCCTCCCGAAAGGACTTTCCCACTGCGTCCAGACCGTAAACTGCCAGCACCCGTGTACTTTTTTGATAGATGACCGGCTCCCACGACTCCGGTACTTTGCAGGGAAGCCTTCTGGCTCCGTCTGCCTCGATCAAAAACAAATCCGGACCATACTTTCTCACCTCATCCAGAAGCGCTTCTGAAACACCTCTGACCTTTTCCGGATTATCATCCTGTTCTCCAAACCACACCTGATGAGTCTGCCCCCATCTTTGTGTAATGCGCTCTGCATCCGCACCGAGTAAAAAATGCGGTTCTTTTTTCATCCGTGTGGTCGTGGTCACTGCCACATTTTTCTGTCTTTTTTCCATTTCATCCGTAAGCCTGCGGATCGTAGTTGTTTTTCCTCCTGCTCCCACTACAGAGATCACTTCTTTTGCTGTCTCTGTAATCTGCAGTCCATCTAAGAGGGACTTCTTGATCTGTAGATTTCCGCTTTCCCATTTCCATATACTTGTCATGTCTGTTTGCTGTCTCTTTCTTTTTTTAGGGCTTCTTCATCAGAAGCCCCTTTCACTTTACCGAAATCCCACAGATCCTGCAACCTTTGATTTTACCGAATCAAATAAGAGTAATCCCTGCACACAGTTTCAATCATGCGTCCCAGTCCATCCGGAAGAGCTGCCGGTTTCTCCGGTTCCCAGATAAAGGTCTTCCCAAAGAAGCGTACCTTACAGCGTCGGGTCTCTTGATCCAGAACTGCAAATCCCTGATTCTTACTGTTTTCCATATCTGCTTCTGTTTCGAAAAGTGTGAATTTATCCAGATATGGAGCGCTGGAATATGGACAGAAACTCTTACAGTTGCCGCACTCATTACACAGATAATCTACATGGATGATCTGGTGTTTTTCCATCCCCGGTACCTGAATGGCAATGTTTGCACGGTTTGGACAGACTTCTACGCAGTTTTCACAGATTGTCGAGCATCCCAGGCATCTGCCTGCCTCTTTTGTCTCTTTCTGTTCCTCTTTTAATACCCCTCTCTTGGCATAGACCTTTTCTTCCTCTGCCAGTTTATCAAAATCACGCGCCAACACTTCTCCTGCAATTGCCTCAGCCACTTTTCGTCCGTCCCGGATCGCCTCTACAACTGTTGCCGGTCCATACAGACCATCGCCTGCTGCATAGACATTGTCATCACTGGTTTTTAATGTCTTTTCATCGACATATAATCTTCCCTTTTCCGATACTGCCAGACCGTTTGCCTGATACCAGTCTGTCGGCACTTTTTCTCCAACTGCAGCGATCACCGTATCTGCCGGAACCCAAACTGTCTCCCCGGTCTCTGTCACTCCTCTTCTGCCCGATACATCATAATCGGAAAGCTGCATCACTTTGCAGAAAAGCTGGCCGTTTTCCAGTTTTACAGGAGACAATAACTCTTTGAATTCCACTCCATCTTCCAGGGCCATCACCAGTTCTTCTTCATCCGCCGGCATATACCGTCTCGTTCTTCTGTAAATCAGATAAACATGCTCCACGCCTGCGTTTCGTTTTGCCGCTCTTGCAGTATCCATGGCTGTGTTTCCGCCTCCGATAACAACCACATGTTTTCCAAGTGAAACCTTACCGTCTGTCTGTTTAAATTCTGCCAGAAATTCCAGTGCATTTTTCGGCATTCCGCTTTCCAGCTTTAAGCTTCCCTGAACCGGAGCTCCCACTGCCAGTACGATCTTTGTATATCCCTGCTTTTTCAGTTCTTCCAAAGATTCCACCTTTGTATTGCAGCGGATGTCCACCTGCATCTTTCTTAAGATTTCCGCATCTTTTTCAATGGCATCCTCCGAAATACGAAATGGCGGAATCACGTGACGTACTACGCCTCCTAAAGATTCTTTTGCCTCAAATAGCGTAACTTCCATACCACCTTTTCTGAGGAAGTATGCAGCCGCCATTCCTGCCGGGCCGCCTCCGATGACTGCCGCTTTTCCTGCTTTTGTCACTGCCGGCACCGGAAGTTTTTCAAGCAGCGCCTCATATCCATTTTCTGCCGCTTTTAATTTCATCTCCCGGATATGAACAGGTGTCTCATAAAAGTTTCTGGTACATTTGCTCATACAGTTATGTGCACAGATCGTTCCTGTAATAAACGGAAGCGGGTTCTTCTCTGTGATCACTTCCATTGCTTCCTCATACTTTTCTTCTCCCACAAGCTGCAGATACGTTGTGATATCCTGATGGATCGGGCATCCCTCTTTACACGGCGCCACGAAACAATCCATGAGCGGAACTTCTTTTTTCATCTTTCTTGACGGCAAAGGCTTCATTGCCTTCACATGATGCGGGTCTTTCACCGCCTCTTCTGCAAGTTTTCCTGCAGATTCTGCGTCCACTTTTTCAAACGGAGCATTCTCCTTGTCCAGAAGCTTTGCCATCTGCGTCAGTCTCTGATAACCGCCCGGTTTCAAAAGAGTCGTTGCCACAGTAACCGGCCAGATGCCTGCATCCACAATTCTTTCTATATTATAGTAATCCGCTCCTCCGGAATAGGAAATACGAAGCCTTCCGTCAAATTCTTTTGCCAGTTTTGCTGCCAGTGAAATGGACAACGGATACAAGGATTTTCCTGACATATACATCTCTTCGCTTGGAAGCTCATTCTGTTTCACATCCACAGGGAACGTATTGGTGATCTTCACTCCAAACTCCAGATTCCTCTCTTTCGCCGTATTCATCAGGCGTGTCAGCATCGGAACTGCATCTTCATACTGCAGATCATCCTTAAAGTGGAAGTCTCCAAACTGTATGTAATCATATCCCATCTCATCCATGGTCTTTCTCGCAAACTCATATCCAAGCAGTGTCGGATTGCATTTTACAAAGGTATGGAATCCTTTTTCCGTAAGCAGATACATGGCGATCCGTTCAATCTCCTGCGGAGGACATCCATGCAGTGTGGAAAGTGTCACGGAATTGCAGATTTCCGGCGGGATCTGCTCGATATCTTCTGTTGTCACGTGCTCAAACCAATCCGCATGCTCCAGTAAATATGCCTTGCAGTTCTTGAAAATCTCTGTATCTTCTGCGTGTTTCATGGAATTCAGGAAGGTATCCACCTTCGGGGACTGGATGCCTGCCAGATCATATCCCACACTGACATTAAACTGAAATCCATTCATATCTCCAAGTCCAAACTCTTTGGCGATCACTTTCAATAAGAACCAGGCTTTGATATACTCTTCCATTGCCTGCGGTACTGTCAGCTCTGTGGACCACTCGCAGTTATATCCTTCATCATCCGCCTTGATACACGGACGGTTGATGCATGCCGCCAGCTCTTCTCCATCCATGATCTGTACGGTCTTCAATTCAAAGAAACGACTGCCGGCATAGTAGGCTGCCACAATATTCTGTGTCATCTGCGTATGCGGACCGGCTGCCGGTCCAATCGGCGTCTCCAGAGTACGCCCGAACATCGTCCGGTTATGTGTTCCATCTGCCCGGTACGCATGATGCTGTCCGAACACGGTTCCTCTTTTTTTCTTTTCCTGTAATACCCATTCTACCAACTGTTCAAATGACATCGGTGTCATAACTTCACTCATCCTCATGCCCTCCTTATGCGTTGATCCTCTCAGCCAGCTCTTTTGCCGCCTGTCTGCAGTCTGCCATCACTTTTGCTTCATCTATAGATACAAGTTCTCTGTCTTTCATCAATACTTTTCCATTCGCCACTGTGGTTACTACCTGTTTTCCAGTCATACCGAATAAAATGTGGCTGTTTGCATTGTCCCCGTTCATCGGTGTCAGCGGATCATAATCCACAACAATCACATCTGCAGCAGCTCCTTCTTTCAATACACCAAGCTTCTGCGGGAAATAACGCTCTGCAATTTTGACATTTCCGTCAAAAAGCATCTGCGGAACCTCTCCCCATGCGGCATTCGGATCACACAGATGATGCTTGTGCAGTACGTTTGCCACTTTGTAAGACTCTGTCATATCATGAGTATATCCGTCTGTTCCAAGTCCGGTCAGGATCCCTCTGTGCACCAGTTCCATCGTCGGCGGACATCCGCAGGCATTGCCCATGTTGGATTCCGGATTGTGTACCACCATTGTGTTCGTCTCTTTGATCAGATCCATCTCATGGCCGTTGATATAAATGCAATGTCCAAGCAGTGTCTTTTCTCCCAGGATTCCCCAGTCCATCAGACGATCCACGATCCGCTTTCCATAATGTTTCAGACAATGATGCAGATCTTCGATCCCTTCTGCCACATGGATATGATATCCCACGCCGTCTGGCTTGTTCGCTGCCGCCAGCTCCATCGTCTCATCAGAAATTGTAAACTGTGCATGCATTCCCATCATGCCCGCGATCATGCCGGTATCCTCTTTTTGTGCATGACGGATAAACTCTGCATTTTCCATAACGGAATCTCTTGCCTTATCCTTCCCGTCACGATCCGAGATCTCATAGCATAAACAGGAGCGGACTCCGGTTTCTTTCGCAGCCCTTTCAATCTCATATAAAGAACCACGGATGGAACCAAAGCTTGCATGATGGTCAAATACCGTTGTCACACCATTTTTGATCGAATCAATATATGTAGCCATGGCGCTTAAATATGTATCATGCAAGGTCAGATTGCGGTCAATCGTCCACCACATCCCATCCAGAATATCTAAAAATCCTTTTGGGTCATATCCTTTGACGGACAGTCCTCTTGCGAATGCACTGTAAATATGTTCGTGTGCATTGATAAAGGCAGGCATGATCACCTTGCCCTTTGCATCCAAAAACTCCGCATCCGGATACGCCGCCTTCACTTCCGAAAGCGTACCAGCCTTCACGATTTTTGTCCCGTCAATCACCACGGCCCCGCATTCCAGATATGGATTGTCCGCATCTCTTGTGATCATCCTGCCGTTTCCTAAAATAAGCATATCAACCTCTCCTTTTCTTTTTGAAAGTCTTCTATTTTTGTGCATATCTTCCAGAACCGCTTTTGCTGTTTATAGAATACCATCAAAACTGCACAAATGCAACACGATTCTAAAACTTTTTTAGGTATTCTAAAACTTTTTTAGAAAAACTATTGATTTTATGGATTTTTATGATATTATGAGTTTAGAAGCAGTTGTTTTTGACAGATTTTACCAATGTTTTTCACAAAGGGAGGGATGACTATGGATCATACACTCAAGCTTCTAAAGCAAATGGCGCATGGCATTGCAAAACAGTTCGGAACTTCCTGTGAAGTTGTCATTCATGATCTGAACAAGGATCTGGAGACCTCCATCGTCCACATTGAAAACGGACAGGTGACAAACCGCAAGTCCGGAGACGGACCTTCCGGGATCGTACTGGAGACCTTGCACAAAAACGCTGCCAAAGTACAAGATAAGCTTTCTTATCTCACACGCACGGAGGACGGCCGGATTTTGAAATCCAGTACCCTTTACATACGGGATGCCGATGAAAAGATTTCTTATATCTTTTCCATCAACTATGACATCACAGCACTTCTTACGATAGACAGTGCACTGGGGTCGCTTCTTCACACCGAACCGGAAACAGATACTTACACAGTCAGCAAGCCGCACTCGCCGCAGACGATCACACGCAATGTAGAAGAGCTGTTAAACGATCTGATGCAGCAGGGCGTGGCACTGGTCGGAAAACCGGTGGCTTTAATGACCAAGGAAGATAAGATCCAGGTGGTCCGCTATCTGAATGATGCGGGTGCGTTTCTGATCACAAAATCAGGAGATAAGGTCGCAAATCTTCTCAATATTTCTAAATTTACACTTTACAGTTATATGGATGCAGGAAAATAGCAGATCATAAGGAGGTTTTACACATGGAGACAATCAAATGGGCAGTCAATCATATGCCGAAGACCGAGGATGCCAACCTTCCGGTCATGGCACTTTCCGAGGTGGAAAAAGCCCGCACGTTCCACGAAAGTTTTCCGCAATACAGTGTCACACCACTCGTAAAACTGAACCACATGGCCGAAAAATTAGGACTTGGTTCACTTTACATCAAGGATGAATCCTATCGATTCGGACTCAATGCTTTTAAAGTCCTTGGCGGATCCTTTGCCATGGCACGTTACATCGCACAGCAGACAGGGAAAGATGTCAGCGAGCTTCCCTACAACATCCTCACTTCTGAAGCGCTCAAAAAAGAGTTCGGTCAGGCCACCTTCTTTACTGCAACCGATGGAAACCATGGACGCGGAGTTGCCTGGGCTGCCAACAAGCTCGGACAAAAGGCAGTTGTCCTGATGCCTAAAGGAAGTACACAGACACGGTTAAACAACATCCGAAAAGAAGGCGCCACTGCTACGATCGAAGAATGCAACTACGATGAATGCGTGCGCATGGCTGCCGATATGGCTGCCAGAACTGAACATGGTATCATCGTGCAGGATACTGCGTGGGACGGCTATGAAGAAATTCCGGCGTGGATCATGCAGGGATATGGAACCATGGCCATGGAAGCCGACGATCAACTTCATGAAGACGGCTGCGAAGCCCCGACTCATGTATTTATCCAGGCTGGTGTCGGATCCCTTGCCGGTGCTGTTCAGGGATATTTTGCGAACCGCTATCCCAAGACCCCGCCGAAAGTGGTCGTTGTGGAAGCCGAATCTGCTGCCTGTCTTTACAAAGGAGCTGTTGCCGGAGACGGAGCGATCCGTATCGTGGACGGTGATATGCCGACCATCATGGCAGGTCTTGCCTGCGGCGAACCGAACACCATTTCCTGGGATATCTTAAAGAATCATGTGGATACCTTTGTTGCTGCACCGGACCGGGTCGCTGCAAAAGGAATGCGGATGCTCGCCGCACCGATCAAGGGAGATACGCCGGTCACTTCCGGAGAATCCGGAGCCGCACCGTTTGGAACGCTCGCCTGCATCATGTGCATGGACGAATATCAGGAATTAAGAGAACACCTGGGCCTGGATGAAACTTCCCGGGTACTGCTTTTCTCCACCGAAGGAGATACCGATCCTGCCCGTTACGAATCCATCGTATGGGACGGCAATGAACGTTAGATCAGGAAACCATTTCATTCATTATGTTTATCAAGGAGGATTTTAAAATGGATTTCAACAAAATCAAAGAAGCTGCACAGAACTATGAAGCGGATATGACAAAATTTCTCAGAGAGATCGTAAAATTCCCGGGTGAGAGCTGTGGGGAAAAGGATCACATTGAACGGATCGCCGAAGAGATGCGGAAACTGGATTTTGATAAAGTCGAGATCGATCCGCAGGGAAATGTACTCGGATATATGGGAACTGGAGAGACACTCATCGGATTTGATGCACATATTGACACCGTTGGTATCGGAAACCGTGACAACTGGGAATTCGATCCATATGAAGGATTCGAATCTGACACAGAGATCGGAGGACGTGGTACTTCTGATCAGCTCGGAGGTATCGTCTCTGCAGTTTACGGTGCAAGGATCATGAAAGATCTGGGACTTTTAAGTGACAAATATACAGTCCTTGTCACCGGAACCGTACAGGAAGAAGACTGCGACGGCCTCTGCTGGCAATACATCATCAACGAAGATAAAGTCCGTCCGGAATTTGTGGTATCCACAGAACCGACTGACGGCGGTATCTACCGCGGACAGCGAGGACGTATGGAGATCCGTGTAGACGTCAAAGGCGTATCCTGTCACGGCTCTGCACCGGAGCGTGGAGACAATGCAATCTACAAGATGGCTGATATCCTGCAGGATGTCCGTGCACTGAACGAAAACGATGCCGAAGAGACAACTGAAATCAAAGGACTCGTAAAAATGCTGGATGAAACATATAATCCGGAATGGGAAGAAGCAAGATTCTTAGGACGGGGTACCATCACAACTTCTGAGATTTTCTTCACTTCTCCAAGCCGCTGTGCGGTTGCAGACTCCTGCTCTGTTTCTCTGGATCGCCGTATGACTGCCGGAGAGACATGGGAAAGCTGTCTGGATGAGATTCGTGCACTTCCAAGCGTACAGAAATATGGGGAGGATGTAACGGTTTCCATGTACAACTATGACAGACCATCCTATACCGGACTGGTATATCCGATCGAATGCTACTTCCCGACCTGGGTCATTCCAAAAGACCACAAAGTCACAAAAGCTCTGGAAGAAGCCTACAAGGGACTTTACGGAGAAGAAAGGATTGGAACACCAGAGACTGCTAAGATGAGAAAAGCCCGCCCACTGACTGACAAATGGACGTTCTCTACAAACGGCGTTTCCATCATGGGACGAAACGGCATTCCTTGTATCGGATTTGGTCCTGGAGCAGAAGCACAGGCTCATGCACCAAATGAAAAGACCTGGAAGGCAGACCTGGTAGTATGTGCCGCTGTTTACGCTGCACTGCCGACTTTATATTGTAAATAAACTTTCAAAATAACAAGAAACACAACAGGCACAGCCTGAGTATATGGAGGAATCACACTATGAAAACATTACAGGATTACATCGACAAGCTTAACAGCCTTAACTTCAAAGAAATGTACAACAACGACTTCTTCTGGACATGGGATAAAACAGACGAGGAACTGGAGGCTGTTTTCACAGTTGCTGATGCTCTCCGTTTCATGAGAGAAAACAATATCTCCACAAAAGTATTCGAGAGTGGTCTTGGAATCTCTATCTTCCGCGATAACTCCACACGTACACGTTTCTCTTTTGCTTCCGCATGTAACCTTCTTGGTCTGGAAGTACAGGATCTTGATGAAAAGAAATCTCAGATCGCTCATGGTGAAACTGTTCGTGAAACAGCAAACATGGTGTCTTTCATGGCTGATGTGATCGGTATCCGTGATGATATGTACATCGGAAAAGGTAACAAATACATGCACGAAGTTGTTGACGCTGTAACAGAAGGAAACAAGGACGGAATTCTTGAGCAGAAACCTACACTTGTAAACCTTCAGTGTGACATTGACCACCCAACACAGTGTATGGCTGATATGCTTCACATCATCCATGAGTTCGGCGGAGTTGAGAACCTGAAAGGCAAAAAACTTGCTATGACATGGGCTTACTCACCATCTTACGGAAAACCACTTTCTGTTCCACAGGGAGTCATCGGTCTGATGACACGTTTCGGAATGGACGTTGTTCTTGCTCATCCAGAAGGATACGAAGTATTCGAGGATGTTGAGAAAGTTGCTGAAGAGAACGCTAAGAAATCAGGCGGATCCTTCAAGAAGACTAACAACATGGCTGAAGCATTCAAAGATGCTGATATCGTATATCCAAAGAGCTGGGCTCCATTTGCAGCTATGGAAAAACGTACAGAGCTTTATGGAAACGGAGATACAGAAGGTATCAAAGCTCTTGAGAAAGAACTTCTTGCTCAGAATGCAGAGCACAAAGACTGGGCTTGTACAGAAGAGCTCATGGCTACAACAAAAGACGGAAAAGCTCTTTACATGCACTGTCTGCCAGCTGACATCTCAGGCGTAAGCTGTGAAGAAGGTGAAGTTGACGCTTCCGTATTCGATCGTTACAGAGATCCACTTTACAAAGAAGCTAGCTTCAAACCATACATCATCGCAGCTATGATCTTCCTTGCTAAATTCGAGAACCCACAGGAAATCCTGAAGAAGCTCGAAGAAAGAGGAATGTCCAGAATTTTTGAGTAAGTTTAAATTTCTCAGACAAAAATAGTTTCATAGTTACCTTAATTAGTAACTTATTGTACAGGCCTGAATCTTTCAGACCTGTACAATACCTTTACAGTAAATACGGAGGATCCTAAAATGGAAAAGAAAAAACGTATTGTCATTGCCCTCGGCGGAAATGCCCTTGGCAATACTCTTCCTGAGCAGATGGCTGCTGTTAAGATTACAGCACGCGCGATCGTAGACCTGATTCAGGAAGGCTGCGAAGTAGTCGTAGCACACGGCAATGGTCCTCAGGTTGGTATGATCAACAACGCTATGATCGCATTGACACATGAGGATGAGAAACAGCCAAACACACCACTTTCTGTATGTGTTGCAATGAGCCAGGCTTACATCGGATATGACCTGCAGAATGCCCTGAGAGAAGAATTGTTCAACAGAGGAATTCATGATATCCCAGTTGCTACAATGATCACTCAGGTTCGCGTGGATGCTGATGATCCGGCTTTCGAGACACCATCCAAGCCAATCGGTAAATTCCTTTCTAAGGAAGAAGCTGATGTCATGGCTGAGAAATATGATTATATCATGAAGGAAGATGCAGGACGCGGATACCGTCGTGTTGTAGCATCTCCAAAACCGCAGGAGATCGTTGAGATCGGTACAATCCGTACAATGGTTGACTCCGGTGACCTTGTTATTGCCTGTGGCGGCGGTGGAATCCCGGTTATGCGCCAGGGCAACCACCTGAAAGGTGCAAGTGCAGTTATTGATAAAGACTTTGCCAGTGCTCTCCTTGCCAAAGAGCTCGACGCAGACTTCCTTATCATTCTGACTGCTGTAGAGAAAGTTGCACTGAACTACGGAAAGCCGGATGAGAAATGGCTTGACGATGTGACAGTTGAAGAAGCGAAACAGTATGTAGAAGAAGGACATTTTGCTCCTGGTTCTATGCTTCCTAAGGTACAGGCAGCTCTTGACTTTGCTGAATCCAAACCTGGAAGACAGTCACTGATCACACTGCTTGAGAAAGCAAAACCGGTATACAAGACTCTTCCGGGCTGGAAATGCGAGATCCGCGGAATCAAGAACTACGAGGATCTTCCGGAGAACTGTAAGAAGTATATCGAGACCATCGAGGAGGAGATCGGAGTGCCGATCACGATGGTTTCCAATGGTCCGGGAAGAGACGAGATCATTATGAGAAAGTAATCCGAAGATGCAGGAGGCAGAAGCGGGGAAAGTTCCCTGTGGAGCAGATGTTACTTTTCATGGGTAGGA
>OHMW01001031.1_pt1 | contig 14606 bp, 10 predicted proteins | sample 1569391 | NCBI WGS metagenome assembly OHMW01 (sample SAMEA3879557, study PRJEB24766) | human gut metagenome | biome: human-associated habitat; feature: feces | place: USA | collected 1985/1987 | reverse complement strand
TATATAATGCAAGCCTTTCAGGCTTAAAATTCAGCCCGCTAAATTATCATTTATGCACCAACTTATTTTTTAAGCGTTACTTTGTCTTTTGAGTTTTGCTTTGATTTTAGTCTTGGATAGGCTTGTTTTGCAATAGCCATTTCCAAGCTGGCACAACATTGATTTGCTTATTTTCTTGTGCGATAACTGTCTCTTCGTCTTTGGTGATGATAAGCAGATCGTCACATCCGGTTGCAATAGAAGCTTCCAAAATGCCGTTAATCTCTCTTTCACGGGTATTTTCATCTGACATATCCCATGTTACTTGTATCAGTTGCACTACGGCATCATTGCGTTGAAGTACAAAATCACATTCACCATCACTCTGGTAATAAGAAATCTTATCCGAGGGTAATTTTGTCCGATTCAGTTGCATGAAAACTGCATTCTCTAAATATTTTCCGTTATCATTACTTTGCGGCATGAGTACCGCACCTCGTATGCCGTTGTCTATACAGTAATACTTATCGAGTGATTTTTGTTCCTTAATCAAAGATCGATCGTATTTGGAAATACGAATAAACATAAAAATGTCACAAATGTAGTTTGCCCATAGATATAGATCATCTTTGCCAACTTTCAATCCCTGTGACTTGATATCTTTATATATTGCATTTATTGATGTCGGTTTTGTGAGATTTGCCATAATACGCTTTGCAAAATATCTTACTACACTTATATTTGATATTTTGTAGTGTTCAACCAAATCTTTCAATAACATTGTATCAAAATAACCATGCAACAGTTTCAATCGGTCTGATTGGGATGTAGTCAGTACAATTTCAGGAAAAGCACTTTCCCGATTATATTCTTCGAAGGCGATTCTCAACTTTGCCCTGTCCTGTTCGAGGTAGCTGTTTGTACTGATTCCTCTGAACCGGCAATACTCATTGAATGAAAGTGGATATGTTTCATATTCAAGTGGATACCCCCTCAATGCCGAGCTCAGTTCCGTTGAAAGCATTGTAGCGTTACTACCGCATACATAGATATTTTTACAATAAGTTTTGTAGACTCGCAATATAAAATATTCCCAGTCCTTGATGAGTTGAATTTCATCAAAGAACATATGTACATCTTTAATAGCTATATTGGGGTACATTTCCATATATGCAGCGATAACATCATCCAATTCTTCGGATGTCATATTTCTCAGACGCTCATCATCGAAACCTAACCACAAAATTCTTTCTTTCGGTACACCTTTTTCAATGAGTGCATTTATGGCAATTTCCATCAAAGTAGATTTACCACAACGGCGTACACCCGGGATGGTGATGATTTTTTTGCGATTTATCGGTAACTTTGTATCGCGCTCAATGACATCGAAAGGAATTTCGCTCTGCTTGATGGCAAAAAGTGACTTGATAACATCTTTTCTCATGGCCTTTCCTTTTATTTAGGACAAAAATATGAAAATCTTTCCTGAATGAAAGGAAATACTTGATGTTTTTTTGTTTTCTTGGAAAAACGGCATAAAAAGCGTCTCTTTCCCTTGGATAAGTGGCGTAATTGTGCTAATTCCGTCTTGGAAAAACGGCAAACGGGTGCTTTTACCGTTTAGGATAAACTGTAGAAGCCATGCTGAAAAGAAAGATTGACCATTACATTAAGCGTTATTATGAGACCACTCGTAATGCTTTGCTGATTACCGGTGCGCGTCAAATCGGTAAAACTTATTCTATCCGACAATTTGGAAAGTCGTTCAAGAGTTTTGTTGAGATAAATTTTATAGATAATCCTGAAGCTGTAGAAGTCTTTAAAGGTGCAAAGGGTAGTGCGGATATACTGTTTCGTCTGTCGGCTATGACTACAATTCCACTGATTAAAGGTGAAACACTCATATTTTTCAATGAGGTACAGAAGTGTCCTGAGATGGTTACAGCCATCAAATTCTTAGTAGATGAGGGTTCGTATCGTTATATTTTGAGTGGATCATTGCTTGGTGTAGAGCTGAAGGATTTATTATATAGAAGCGATTTTTAATCTCATTCCGCCTTTTTGATGCAATATATCTATTCTATGGAAAAGTGTAGTATGCTATATCGTAAAATTGAAAGTTATATAGAGAATTACCTGCAATCAGATTCATAGCGAGTGGCTTGCTATTAGATGTAACACTGAGGAATACGTCTTCCATTCCTATGGGAAGTATTGAGATTAAGCACATGTACCCAATGGATTTTGAGGAATTTATCATAGCTAATGGTGTCGGTGAATTAGTTATCTCAACTATGAAGACTCAATTTTTGGGGCGTCAGTCCCTGTCGGGTTCACTACATGCTAAACCCGTTTATTACCGATTACACCTCTTCGTATAAGAGTAAAAGCTTCAATAGTAATTGAGAAATACACAGGGAGTTATTTGACTTTACCCTGCATGTTTTGGGTTTTGCAGTAAGTCCGATTGGGTGTTAACCTTGGTCAACAGGCTCGTTAATGAAGGTCAACAGGCCGAGCAACCAAGGTTAACAGAGCGGTTGACCAAGGTTGCTACCCAATCATTCCTAAGGGTGAACGGGATGTTCCTCAGGAGAAAACAGAATAGTCCCTTATGTAAAACAAACTAATACCTTTGCTTTTAGGTCAGTACCACATGATGACAAGAAGTGACTTCCAAAGGGTATGCGGCATGATGAAATCGACCATAATGGGGCATATCCGTCGTTTATGCGGGAAAGGAAAGTTAAAAAACATCAGATTACAGAACTAATTGATATATGCGCCAAATGTGGGGTACTACGGTATAACAGAAGAAGTTACGATGCGAAAATGAAAAAATCCGGTGTGAGAGTAAACGGCCTGCTCTCACGCTATATTTTTACTCTCACTCACATTTAATATTTTTATTATCAAGTATCTATTTCCAAAGTGAGGGTAGTGAGAGTAACCCGAACGAACTTTTTATTGAGATTGTTTTTATTCAATCGTCGCATCTTTTACCATCTATCCAATCTTCATATTTCCTGATTTTATCACGAATGTACAGGACATTCCATTTGGGAACGGCTTGCAATGCTTTTTTGAAAATCCGGATATAAAGATGTTCTTGGTTGGTGATTTCTTTGTGATACCTTTTGAGATATTGATTCCAATCACATCCATTCACATACACGGTACAGGCAATTGAATCTGTTGTTCCATCCGGTCGCAGGCTTATCTGATAACTGCAATGCACTGATTTACCTTTTAGTCAGGAAGTTTACTCCATACCTCTTTTTTTCGTAGTTCTTCCTGGCATTGTTTCAAAGCTTCTCTATCTCCCAAGGTGAACGAATTATTGTAAGTTTTCTGCCGGATGACTTTTCCCTCTTTTATTTCGCAGAATATTTCCTTTTTAAATACATCCCTAGATCCGTAACTGTCTATGAGCCTGCCTCCGCATATCAAATAGAGTTCTCCGGAAAACCAGGAAGCCTCTATCGGTTGCTTGTCCGCTGTACCGAAGATGGAGTCGAGCGGGAGAGGGGAGGTGCTTATTCCGTAAAATAAGTTAGTAAGGTAGAGCTTGCCGTTCTCTATTTTCCACTGTCCGGTATAGCCCCGGAAGCAATCGTTTCTCCATTCTTCTTTTAAATAGGGTTTTACTTTTTCATAAAGGTTCATATCATATTGAAGCGGAAATCCCCGCAAGGCATAAACGGTATCGTTGTATAGTAAAGTATCCATTACCTGTTCTTTCTGATAGAGGGCTTTGCAGCCTTTTCCTTTCCATAAATACAATGCTTCCGTATTTGCCACTTCCCATATTTCATTTCGTACGGTAAGCACATCCCATCGGGGGACTTTATGCAGTGCCGTAGCTATCTGTTCCGCATAGAGTTTCTTACGTTCTTCTGTAATGCTATCCGGGTGTATATGGATTTTTACATGGTCGATACTGCCATCCATTTTGGGTAAAACATTAATATAAACGAATACTCTGCGGTTAGCTAATTCGGGAAAACGGTCTCCATTGAATTGTGTCGTGAGAAAGGACATCACTTCTTCTATAGACGTTCCTTTCTTTAGTGAGTTTTGATAGCTGGTCTGCGAAATAATCTTTCCTTGTTCTGCCTGATAGTCCGTCTCATGTTCGTGTTCCCGCATAAATCCGAAGTGAACATAATGAATCATTTTGCCGGAAACTACTTTTAGTTTTCCGCTGAACCAGGTAGCTATCACTTTCCCTTCTTTGTTTCGGTATTTGTCGAAAATGCCGTTCATATTTACCGTTATTTTAGGAATGTGGGTATAGAGGCTTTTGCCGTCTTCTATTTGTATAAGGCTTAACTCGCCATTTTCAATCTGCCACAGAGCTTGATAACCTCTCCAGCAATCTGTACTGGAGTTTTCGTTAGATAAACGTTCACCCACTTGTCGGCGGAGGATTGAGTCATGTTCTATGGGACATTCCAGTAGCATCAGGGTGTCTTTTCCGATGATGATTAAATCGGGAATCTGTCCGGTTGCATTTGCCGAAAGCAGACAGCAGAAGGATAGAAGATGGAAAAGTAATAATTTTCGTGCCATAGTTTGTTGCTGAAAGTAAGTGATATATGCAAAAGTAACTCTTTTTTGTGTAAAGGTAAAGCTTTGGCTATAAATCCTTTCTTTTTCATCGATAAAAAACTTCTGTTAGTCGATTTTTCTATTTATGGATTAAACTATATCCCGGGAATATTGTCATAGATACGTGTTTCATAAATAAAATGGAATTAACTCACTTTTAAATGAATAGAATTATGAAGAAGCAAATTTTAACTTTGGCCCTTGCCCTGTTTCTGGGAACGGCTGTAGGTATGGCACAGGAAAGCAGAGGCGAACGTCCTGATCCGTCAAAACGCATCGAACAGATGGTAACTGATCTGGGACTGAATGAAACTCAGGCTAAAGAGTTTAAGGCAGTAATGGAGGAAATGAGACCAAACAGAGATGCTTCGGGCGAAAGACCTTCACGCGAGGAAATGGAGAAGAAGCGTAATGAAGCAGATGCGAAACTCAAAAAGATTCTGACGGACGAACAGTATAAAAAGTATCAGAACATGAGGCCTCAGAGAGGACAGAGAAGAGGGAAATAATCTTCTATAAGATATTCTTCATCCGCAGATGACGCAGATTACACGGATTTTAATTAAAACGGATCCGTGCAATCTGCGTCATCTGCGGATGAAGAATGTAGGTTATTTACTGAATGTCACCCCTTCCGTATGTTCACCTACAAAGATGCGTGCCATATCTCCGGTCTTATACCATTTAGGTTTATTAGGCATGTCATCATAAATCACTTCACCGTTTATTTGTAAGTTCTCAAAACGAATGTTTTTCACTTTCCGTTCTTTGTCATAGCCGATAATCATGGAAACTTCCGCATTCTCCCCCATGTAGGAGATGTTTTTAAACAGAATATCTTCAATGCCTCTACCGGGAGCTGTACAGTACTTCTCGTTAAAGAAGATGCGCAGGTTGAACAATTGTCCTTGTCTGAAATCCTCTATCCGGATATTCTCAAAACGGACATTGCGAATCAGGTTATTGTCTCCCGAATTGATGGCGAGGCAGCCTTGATAATCCAGTTGCTTTTCTTTATGATCCAGAATATCTATATTGATATAATTCAAGTTTTCCAGAACTTCAGGATTCTTTGTGTTTCCGTGGATACCAATGAATATGGGGTGTGCTACGTCCGCCCAAAGGGTGGAGTTCTGCATAGTGATATTCTTGCAACCGCCGGTAAAGCCCATACGGGTGCCGTAGACGGTGGTGCAATCATCGGAGTTGCGGCAGAATACACCATCGTACAGTACGTTGTTGCTGGCGAAGACATTCAGTCCGTCGCCCCAACCGTAGGAACTGATGACTTTTACATTCCGTATCGTCACGCTGTCTGAGCCTCCGATAGGACATTGGGTGCTGATTACGCCTTCTATCGTTACATTCTTGGAATTGACGATGCGAAGTCCGGCCCAGCGGTTAGGAATCACGATTCCTCTTCCCTGTACTTTTACATTTTGAGCGTTGACCACCTGGATGAGGCCTTTCACTATTGCGCCTCCTGCCACATAGACAGTTTTACCGGATGGTACATTCAGCGTGTCACCCGGGAAAGTATGTATGCCCGGACCGAAATAAATCAGATTCTTATCTTTTATTTTCTTAGGTTTGTTCTCATCTATCGGGTTGGCAAACAGATGGAGATTGTGGAAAATATCTCCATTCACTTCTACCGATAAGTTACGCGGACGATCCAGTTTGAAGGTCATAGTGTTGCCGGATATGGAAGGAGTGATTTTGTAAGAGAGTGGGCGAACCCTGCCTGTCTGAATAGCACCATGATTGAAGGTTACTGATACTTCCACTTCGCCGGAGAAGTCGAAATAGCTCATGGAGGCTTTTTCTACATTATGTTTGGTACCCCGTACTTCATCCACCTTAACCATATATGTATCTACCGGTTTCCAGTCTTTTCCAGCTTCCCTTACCTGGACGGTGAAGTCGTTCATGAGTTCGGCTCCTTGGGGTGCCGGATAGGTTACTAATTGGGTCTGCGAATAAGCACTGTACGCAGTACTTACCAAGATTGTTGTTATAGCAATAAATTTATTTAGTTTCATTTTTACAGTTATATAATTATTGAAAGTAATATGTCTTTTCTATACAAATATACGAACCAAGGCAAATTTATACCTAACTGAATATAAAAAAACAGAGTAGTTACCATATTCAGAAACTACTCTGTTTTTTTATCAATCCTACTATGGAATTATTCGCGATACAACATTAATGTTCCCCAACCCAATTGGTCGAAAGCGCCACTGTTTGTGCCGTAACGGCTTCCGCCGTCCACACCACCTTCGGGACGCATTTTGTCGGCAGCCATCTTGGCGTACTTGTAGCCACTGCCCAACTTCTTCACTTTGGCGTAGTGATTGAAGAGAATTTCCCATCCCGGACGGAGGTTGCCACGGCCATTATCATCAGCTACGGCTGTATGTATGGTACCGTGGTTCTTGTCGGCGCAACTGCAATCAACGCAATATTCATAGCGGTTGAACGGCATCTGTTCTTTGGTTGCCAGCCAGGAACCGGCGGCATTCAGTTGGTCGGAGCCATTACGTAGATTGAAGAGAGCTGTATATTCACCCATTTTCATTATTGCGTTATCTTTTGCAGCAAAAAAGTCGAGTTGGGTAACTGTTGGATTACACTGAAAGAGGGTATAGGCCATTTGACAAAGATTAGCTGTTACAGCTATTGACATCATGGCGTGTCCTTGGTCACGACCGCTCTCCTGGTTTTGGGCTATCTCTTCACCGCTACCCAGAGGATCGGAGAAGGTGCCCTGAATGAGTTTACCAATATATCCGTTACCTGCTCCATTGTAGAAGTAGTTCACTATATAGTTTACCATTTCGTCGTCTTCATTCAGGATACCGATAGCAAGGTATGAACACATATTTACCAAATCCCAATTAGACCAGTAGTGATCGCTGCAAGTACCTTGATGACGTTTCATGAAGTCCAGGTTTTTAGGAGCGAATACATCTTTCATCCATTTTTTAAAAGCTGTCACATCATTGACCGCCCAACCGGCATAAGTTTGCATGATTTCGCCTGCATTCGCAAAAGTATAACCTTGCGCACCTGCGGCAAGCATGTGGTTGGAATCATTTGAAGTAACTTCCTTGCAAACCTTCACCCAGGCATTTAGAATTTTGATGGAAGTATCGGCGTACTTCGTATCACCTGTCAATTTCCACAATAATGATAACTGATAGGCAGCGGCGGCATCACGCATCGCATTGCTGTAGTTTTCATTTGTTCCTGTTCCCGTAGCATTACCACGCACTATCTTTTCGGTAGGTGAAGGGGTGTAAGTAACATTTGTAAACTGACTGCTCTTCAGCAGATTGAATTCATCCTTTACTGCCTGTGGCGCGCTTCCGTTATCGAGCATTGTCTTCACACGTGTAAAGTCGGCCTCGTTGAACATGGCGCAAGGGTGAGTATAGGTGTATTTGGCGACCACTTCTTCATAAGGCATCTCCCAACTGTCGATATCTGTCGTTCCGTCTTCGATTTCACTGGAACAGGCTATGAAGCCTGTTATCAGTGAGAGACCTAATGCGAATATTAAATTCTTTTTCATTATGAGTATTCTTTAGAGTTATATTTTAGTTTCCGGCTGATATTTCAGCTTCAGCAAAGGCTTTTGCTTCGGCTATGCTCTTGAATGTGCGAATCCAGTAAACCGTGTATTGACCGGTAGGCAGGTTCTCATTGTAAATGTCTGCCACCTTGATCTGGAAAGTATTGGCTTCTACCACACCATTGCCTAATGCCGCATTAATTGATGGTATATCATAATATATCAGATTCGTACCGTCACTCAGAAGCTCTCCAACGTGAGCTCTACCGGCATTTCCGGACTTAGTCACCATGTCCAGTGTGTAAGCACCACCTTGCCCGATTCCTTTTCCGCCGACAGGCAGTGTGGAACGCATGGCAAGTATCGGATAGTTGGAGAAATCAAGGTTTATGGGGACATTTTTGAAACTCAAGTCCGCACGCCTCATTGTAGCGTTTTGAGCACCGGCTGTAACCACCATTTTACCATTTTCTATCACATAGCTTGAATAATTCTGTCCGATTTTCCAGCCATCGAAATTATTCTGGCCATCCCAAATCACCCAACCGCTTTCTACGGTTACAGATACGGAAGCCGTCTGACCTGTTGCCTTACAAGTAGCCGTAATAGTAGCAGTTCCGAAACCCTTCGGTGTTACAACACCCAAATCTACCGTAGCAATGTTTTCGTCACTTGAAGTCCAGTCTACTGAACCTGTGGTAGCGTTGGCTGGTGTGTAAGCAACATCCAGCTGAACCGGGCCGCGAGAGATACAAAGCGGTTCTGTCAAAGCAGAGATAGATACACTTTCTACCGGAATGTACTCTTTGATATTCAGCTCATAAGAAGCAGATACACCACTACGGTCGTGTGTGTAAGCTGTAATGATTGCTTTGCCCGGCGTCAGACAGTTTACCAAGCCATTTTCTGATACTGTAGCGATGCTTGGGTTACTGCTTGCCCATGTCAGATAAGAGTAGGTATGATTAGCCGGAAGGATGGATGCCTCCAACTGAATTCGGTCTGTCTCATAAATATCTTCTCCTTCTTTTGGATTGATCAGCGTCATATCGGTAGCCTTTATGATTTCGGGTATTACATTGACCGTTACCGAGGCTGATGGACCGAAACCTATGGCGGGAGTCACACTAATGATGGCCGTACCTTCGGCTATACCGGTAATAGTACCTTGCTGCGAAACTTTGGCAACAGTTTCATCGGTTGACTTCCAGATAATGGAACGATCTTCCAGTTCTTCGGGAGCATCAATCGCAAAAACAATAGTAGAGTCCATGCCAATGGCAAGCGGCAGGTTTTCACTGACTTTAAACGTGATGCCGTTAATCAGTTTGGCTTCGGGCATGGCAGGAGTAAATTCTTGATCCTTATCACATGCAGTCAGAGTCATGCAGGCCGCCAGCATCCCAATGGATGCCCGGCTCAAGCCTTGATATATAGAATTTCTATTCTTCATGTTGTTATCTTCTTTTTATGAATGAAAAACATTGATTTATTCTCCCCAACCCGGGTTCTGTTTCAGGTTCGGGTTCAACTGCAACTGGTCGGTAGGTAATGGGTAAAGATAGTGTTTATCTTCCCATTTACGTCCTGACTCCAGGATGATGAAACCGTCGCTGTTTCTTTCATTGGTAACACCCGGCCATTTGTTCTGGAACTCTGTACCTGTCCATCTGATACCCAGGAAATCTTGCGGCATTTCCGTTTCAGCTGTCTTCCAACGCTTCAGGTCGTCTATACGGAAACCTTCGTTGAACAATTCAATGGTACGTTCGCGGCGAATTTCAGTTCTCATATCCAGATCGTGAGTACTGGCAAATGCATTGGTCAGTTTAGGCATCTTGGCGTTGATGCGGCAACGAACCAAGTTGAGAGAGAGATTCAGATCCTCGTCAGAGATAGCTCCATCCCGTTCGAATACGGCTTCTGCATAGTTCAACAGAACTTCTGCGTAGCGGATGATGGGGTAGTCGTAGCTTTCATAGGTATCGTTCACATAGCGTTCGCAAGCCCACTTCTGATTGTTATAACCACTTCCTCCGGTGGGGACCAATCCTTTGATGGAAGCTGAGGCGCGGTCAACGGCATCACCTGTCCAGTTAACGCGTGAATTCAGGTTACTCCAAAAATATTCATAAGGTTTGCAGAGGGTATAAACCATACGGTTATCTCTGTTCAGGTACTCGTCCAAAATCTTCAGGTCTCCTTTATATACTTCCGATTTTTCAATGGGGAGTCCATCCTGGCAGAGATACATTGCAGCAAATTTGTGAGAAATCATTTGGGCATTTGCCAAACACTCTTTCGTGATATTTGAACCGATAGGAGCCAACGCTTCGTCATGACGGCGGGAGAAAATATACTCCGTATTGGCGCTTTTCTGTAATCCGGCAGGGTTACACTTTGTATCTTCCAGGATAAACATATACTTTTGTGCACTGTCGCCCAGGATAGCAGGTGCAAACAGTGAGAAGTTTTTAGTGTTGATCACTTCCTTTGCTGCATTTGCCGCAATGTCCAACAAGTCTTTACCACGAGCGGTGTTACCACGGAACTTTTGCCATGTACCTTCGTAGAGTGCTACACGGGAAAGCATCGCCCAGGCGCCTTCGCGACCTACACGTCCTTTTTCCACTGTGGAAGTGACGGGAAGTAATTCGGCGGCATCTTTCAAATCCTGAATGATGAGGTCGGCTACTTCGCTGCGGTCGTTGCGTGCTGCTTGCATTTCGGGAGCAGTAACATCAATCGGTGTAGTGACTACTATGACATTTCCAAAAAGCTGTAACAGGTCAAAGTAGCAGTAAGCGCGGAAAAACTTGGCTTCGCCGATATATTGTGCGATGTCACTCTGATTTGCAAAACTCTCTGCTTTCTGTAAGAGGATATTTGTACGACGGATGCGATTGTAAGCATCGGTGTAGTTTCCGTCGGAAGCCGGTATGCTGTTGGTTCCGTTAGCAAATACATTCTTACTGCCTTTATCCATGATAAGGTCAGAACGCTTATCGGAGTGGGGGGCATCGTAGACGCTGTTTTTAAAATCGCGTGTCCAGCCATAGAACTGATTGGAGAATAACTTGAAGTCTGTAGCAGTCTGCCAATAGTTACCATCGGCAATCTGGTCTTTCGGATCCAGGTCGAGACAGGAATGTAACATACATCCTATTGCCAGTATCAAAATAGATTTAATTGTATATTTTTTCATTTTTGTCTTCAATTAAAAGGTTAAATTCAATCCAAAAGTTACAGTGCGCAGGAAAGGATATCGCTTGGAGTTGTCCACTTTACGATTTGCTTCCGGATCCCATCCATCATTAATTTTGCTGTGTTCCCACAAATCGCTACCTGTCACATATACGCGCGCCTTACTTAATATTTTTGTTTTGGCAAGCAGAGAAGCCGGAAGTGAATAACCCAGAGTTACATTTTTCAAGCGCAAATATGCTCCGTCTTCTACCGACCATGAAGAACATTGGTAGTTGTAGTTGTTAAGTTCGGACTGGTTGGTCAGTGCCGGGAAGAATGCACCCGGATTATCCGGAGACCATGTGTTGCCTATGTGCTGATCGCTCGTGTTCTGATAAACGGCACGCATCGGAATTCTCCATGTACTTTCCTCACGCCAGATAGTACGTTTGCCTGCTCCCTGGAAAACTATGGCAAGGTCAAAACCATTCCACTCCAGACCTGCATTGATAGAGAATTGTACTTTAGGATCGTCTGTACCCAGATATACCAAATCTTCTTCTGTCAGCTTGCCATCCTTATTCACATCTTCGAACATGTTATCGCCAAGGCGCAGATTGTTGAGTGTACCGATGGTACTGGTGTTTTTGTACTTATCCACATACTTTTTCAGTTGTTCTTCTGTCTGGATCTTGCCACAGTAACGGAGACCGAATACAGAATTCAGAGGATATCCTTCACGGTCGGAGCGTACACCTGCTTTGATGGCTCCACTGCCACCGTTATCCACTAACTCGTTGGTGGTGTAGGTAAAAGTACCGCCGATATGATAGTTTACTTTTCCAATCTTATCCGACCAGTTGATCATACCTTCCCAACCGTGTGCCTTGAATGCACCGTAGTTTGCCGTGGGAGCTTTGTCACCCAGAATACCCGGGTAGATTACGTCGATCAACATATTGTCACTCTTCTTCCAGAAGATTTCTGCCGTACCCGTCAGGCGGTTGCGCAAGAATCCGAAATCAAGGCCAAGATTGTAGTTATGGATGCGTTCCCATGTACGGTCGGTACTCGGCAACTTGCCGTTAGTATCTACATAAGAGATTTTTCCATTACCTATCAATGCACCGCCACTGGGGGTGAAGTTGTATAACTGTGCACCGTCATAGCGGTCAACGCCACTCTGATTACCTACGCTACCGTAAGAAGCTCTCAGCTTTAGTTCGTCTACAAATGTCAGATTCTTCATGAATGCTTCTTCTGAAATTCTCCATCCGGCAGAAGTACCCCAATAGAATACCCAACGGTTTTCGGGCTGGAATTTGGAAGAACCGTCGTAACGTCCCTGTGCTTCCAACATGTATTTAGAACGATAATTGTAGTTGATACGACCGAAGTAAGACATTACTGCCTCTTGCCATTTGGTTGATTTGTCGTCACCGTTCTTCAGGTAAACAACATCTTTTGTGCTATTAGGAATTTCCAATGAGGGCAGTATACCTTCTGTATAGAGGAAAGTGCCTTCATACTCTTTCAGGTTATATTGCGACCCCACCATCACTTTTACATCGTGAACATCGGCAAAGATATGCGACCAGTCGATATGTCCGGACAATGAGTAAAAGTCGGTACGTGAATTAGATTTGGAATACGAGCTCTTGTCCTCAGTCGGATTGCTGCGAACCACGCGGTCACCTGCATAGTTATACCAATCAATAGCTTTACTTTGTTTGTCACGGATGGCTGTCGATGTATTATAACCGGCCGTTACTGAAGCAGTCAGATCTTTCAGGATGGAGTATCTGAATGTCTCGCTGATGTTGATAGCAGATACTTTCAGTTTGTTGTCACCGCCCAATTCACAATACCAGTTGGGTGCGCCCCATGTTCCCCATGCATAAGGTTTGCCATTAGCGGTAGCAGATGGGAAACCCGGTTGCTGTGAGTTGGTGGTCAGTGCCGAACCAATCTGTGTAGGTGCCACTTGATCCTGACGGTTGTAGGCTATCACTGACTCAATAGAAGCGCGGTTGGACAGTTTAAAGGTATTTGTCAAGCGCAGGTTATAACGATTATTATTGTTGTTACCCCACTTCAAGTTACTGTCATCATACATATAGCCTAAAGACAAACGGTATTTTGAGGCATCCGAACCACCAGCTATGGCAAGTTCGTGTTGCGTGGAAGCAGCTGTTCCCCACATGATATCCTGCCAGTTGGTATCGAAAAATACAAAGTCGGCTACGTCTGTGAAGGCATTACCAAAGGGATTTGTTGTATGGTCAAGATTGATATACTGATTTTTATACGCCAATGCTAGTTTTGCATAACGCATCCAGGTATCATCGTCACCGTAACCGTCATTGGTACGTGCATCTATCACAGAGGAAGCCCATTGTTCCAGACTCATCAGATGAGGAGACAGACCGATAAACTTACTTGTTACCGAACCGCTATAGTCTACCTGCACTTTGCCTGCCTGGGCTTTCTTGGTAGTTACCAATACTACACCACCGGCAGCTTTGCTACCGTAGATGGAAGCTGAAGCATCTTTCAAGAAGTTGATAGACTCAATATCAGAGGGATTCAACAAACGTAATTCGTTTACGCTTTCATATTCCACGCCGTCGATAATGACTAATGGACTGGTAGTGTTTTTTGAAACTGCACCGCGCAGACTCATGTTCCAGCTTTCATCGCCCGGGGCTGTAGAATTACGCGTGATAATGACACCGGGAACCTGTCCTTGCAATGCCTGTACAGGACTGGACATTGTTCCTTTATTCTCTAACATCTTCTGATTCACCACTGTTACAGAACCGGTCATTGTAGCTTTCTTTTGTGTACCGTAACCCACAACTACCACTTCGTCCAGCATTTCCGAGTCTTCTGCCAGAACCACTTTCAGATTGGTTTCATTTCCTTTTACCACAATCTCCTGTGGCTTATAGCCTATAAATGAAACCACTAAAGTCCCTTTTGCATTACTCAGACTGAAATTACCGTCAATGTCGGTAATGCAACCGTTCGTGGTGCCTTTCACCATAATGTTGGCACCAATGATGGGTTCACCGATAGCATCCACTACGGTACCTTTTACTGTACCGGCCTGCATAATGGCTTGTACCTCATTTACATTGGCAAAAGCCTGCTGCGGGCTACCTACACAGAGCGCAGATACCATTGCTGCTGAGAATAAAATTCTTTTCGATGAGAATTTCAGAAATTCATTCTTCATAATTTATAAATTTAA
>OHMW01001013.1_pt1 | contig 14747 bp, 9 predicted proteins | sample 1569391 | NCBI WGS metagenome assembly OHMW01 (sample SAMEA3879557, study PRJEB24766) | human gut metagenome | biome: human-associated habitat; feature: feces | place: USA | collected 1985/1987 | reverse complement strand
TCCCAGAGGACCCCCTTTGGGAAAGCGCGACCCGTTCTGGATGCAGATTCCGGGTTGTAGTTTCCCGGCGCACGACGGCAAGCCTCCAAACCATGACGTCACGACATAAAAAACGAGGGAAGGCACACGTCCTTCCCTCGTTGCAAGCAATATGTAGCCGCTTGCCTACATCAGGCGCAGGCTGACGTCCTTGAGCTGGGCGCCGGAAACGGCACTCGGAGCACCCGACATAAGGTCGGAGCCACTGGCCGTCTTGGGGAACGCCATGACGTCGCGGATGGAGTCGGAACCGGTGAGCAGCATGCACACGCGGTCCAGACCCAGAGCGAAACCGCCCATCGGGGGCGCACCAAACTTGAGGGCCTCCATGAGGAAGCCAAACTGAGACTCGGCGCGCTCCTCGGTAAAGCCCAGGAGCTTGAGCATGGACATCTGCATCTCGGCGTTGTGGATACGCATACCGCCGCCGCCGGCCTCAAAGCCGTCCATGACAAAGTCGTAGGTGCACGAACCGGCTGCCAGCGGATCGGCCTCGATCTTGGCGATGTCGGTCTCGGTCGGCAGGGTAAAGGGCTGATGCTCGGCAGCATAGGCCTTGCGGTCCTCGTCCCAATGGAACAGCGGGAAATTGACGACCCACAGGAAGTCGTGACCCTCGCGCTTGATCTCGAGCGCATTGGCCATGTGGGAACGCATGCCGCCCAGGATCTCGTCGGAGAGCAGGCGCGGGCCGGCGGCGAACATCACAAGGTCGCCGAGCTCGACGTCCATGCGCTCGCGCAGAGCCGCCATCTCCTCGTCCGAGAAGAACTTGACGATGGGGCTGTTGATGGAGCCGTCCTCGCGGAAGGCGATCCATGCCAGGCCCTTGGCGCCAAACGTGGAGGCCACGCCGGCGAGCTTATCGATCTTGGCACGTGCCCAGGCACCAGCGCCCTTGGCGTTGATGGCCTTGACGACAGAGCCCTCCTCGTTTGCGGCAGTCGCAAAGACCTTGAACTTGGAGTTGGCAAAGATGTCGGTCAGGTCGACCAGGTGCATGCCATAGCGGGTATCGGGCTTATCGGAGCCATAGGTGTCCATGGCATCCCAGTAGTTCATGCGACGCAGCGGCGTGGGCATCTCGACACCCATGTGGCCGAAAGCATCGGCAAGAACCTCCTCGAGCGCGCTCATGACATCGTTCTGGTCCACGAAGGACATCTCGATATCGACCTGGGTGAACTCGGGCTGACGGTCGGCACGCAGGTCCTCGTCGCGGAAGCACTTGGCAACCTGGTAGTAGCGCTCGACGCCACCGACCATGAGCAGCTGCTTCAGGAGCTGCGGGGACTGCGGCAGGGCGTAGAAGTTACCCGGCTGAATACGGCTGGGAACGATGAAGTCGCGAGCGCCCTCGGGCGTGGACTTGAACAGGGAGGGCGTCTCGACCTCCATGAACTCACGGTTGTGCAGCGCCTCGCGAATGGCAAAGGTAAAGTCGGAGCGCAGCTTGAGGTTGGCCATCATCTCGGGACGACGGAGGTCCAGATAACGATAGCGCAGACGGGTGTCCTCGCTCGTCTCGATGCCGTCCTCGATCTGGAACGGCGGGGTGACGGACGTGTTGAGGACCTCGGCGTGGTCGGTCAGGACCTCGATCTCGCCGGTCGCGAGCTTGGTGTTGGTGGTCTCCTCGCCACGAGCTCGCACGACGCCGTGGATCTTGATGGGCCACTCGGGACGCATGGTCTCGGCGATCTTAAAGGCGTCGCCGTCAGAGTGCTCGGGGTCGAAGGTGAGCTGCGTGATGCCCTCGCGGTCGCGAAGGTCGCAGAAGATAAGGCCGCCGTGGTCGCGGCGACGGCTCACCCAACCGGTGAGGGTGACCTCTTCGCCCACGTTCTCGAAGCGAAGCTCGCCGCAGGTACGGGTGTGCATGGAATGCTCGTCGATGGGACGGGTCTGGCTCATACCAGTGATCCTCCTTTATGGATCTGTGCCGCCCCGTGTCGTTCCGGGCGGCGTCGTACAGATTTGCCCAGCCTGCGTAAACCGCGCAGCCAGACATGGCGTTCTATCTTATCGCACCTGTGTCGATGTGCCGCGGAAAAGTAGCTCCTGCCCAAAGACTTGACGGAGACGAAACAATTGACGCGCCGCGGCACCCGCCCGCGCTCGTCGCGTGCGACAATATGCCCCAATAAAACAGCACTTGGAAAGGCCCGTCATGACTGCACGCCTCATCGTTATGGATATCGACTCCACGCTCATCAACCAGGAGGTCATCGATCTTTTGGGCGAGGAGGCCGGCGTGGGCGAGCAAGTTGCACAGATCACCGAACGCGCCATGCGCGGCGAGCTTGACTTTAAGCAGGCGCTCGAGGAACGCGTGGGGCTGCTTGCCGGCTTGGATGAGAATGTGTTCGAGCGCACCTTTGAGCGCGTGACGTTTACCCCTGGCGCGCTGGAGCTTGTGCGATCGGCGCACAGCAAGGGCTGGAAGGTCGGCGTGGTAAGTGGTGGCTTTCACGAAATCGCCGACAAGATCGTGGCCGCCGCGGGCATCGACTTTTGCCTCGCTAACCGCCTGGAGGTCGTGGACGGCAAGCTCACCGGTAAGTTGGCGGCAGACATTGTGACCAAGGAGTCCAAGCTCATCCAGCTGCTGGATTGGACAGTTGAGTGCGGTGTCGACATGGCCCACACCGTCGCGATCGGCGACGGCGCCAACGACATCCCCATGATTCAAGCCGCGGGTACGGGCATCGCGTTTTGCGCCAAGCCCAAGACGCGCGAGGCCGCCCCATTTGCCATCGACGAGCGCAATCTGATGCTCGCCATGGACATCATCCTGCGCGACTAGCCGATCCATCTAACAATTGAATCAGTCTGTCCTATAGTTTCCGAACAATTTTGTCTTAGTGTTCGGAAAAATACCTTTTGAGTGCTAGACTTTGCGCCGTCGAAGGGAACATATATGGATAAGCGAGATCTTGAGCAGCTGCTGAGCGATGTTGCCGGCGGATCAGTCGCCCCTGCCGACGCGCTTACGCGCATCCAGACGGCTCCGACCGCCGATCTGGGTTTTGCGCAGCTCGATCTTTCACGCGGGGTACGCCAGGGAGCCGACAACGTCACCCACATGACCGCCGCCGAGCAGATTGCCGCCATTATCGAAGCGCTGCACGATGCCGGCCAGGAGCGCATCCTGGTCACGCGCCTGGACGCCGAAAAGGCAGACCGCACCTCGGAGCTCCTCGACAACGGCATCGACCTGGGATATGTCCCGGACGCACAGCTCGCCCTCGTGGGAGGCAAGCCCTCCCCCACTGGCAACGGACGCATCGTCGTCGCCTGCGCCGGCACGAGCGACCTGCCCGTCGCCGAGGAAGCCGCATTGACGGCCGAGTTCTATGGCAACGAGGTCGACCGCCTCTACGACGTAGGTGTCGCCGGCCTGCACCGCCTGCTCGCACATGCCGAGGAACTTGCCCGGGCGCAGGTGGTCATCGCCATCGCCGGCATGGAGGGCGCGTTGGCGAGCGTTATCGGCGGTCTGGTGAGCTGTCCGGTCATCGCCGTTCCCACCAGCGTGGGCTACGGCGCAAATTTTGGTGGCGTAGCCGCGCTGCTCGCCATGCTCAACTCCTGCGCCAGCGGCGTTTCGGTCGTCAATATCGACAACGGCTTTGGCGCCGCCTACCAGGCAAGTCTTATCAATCATCTGAGCGCTGGCACGCCCCGCGCCCGTTAAGGAGCATTCCATGTCTAACCATCAGCATACGCTTATCATCGACGGGACCTCGGGCATCAGCGGCGATATGACCGTCGCGGCCCTGCTCGACCTGGGCGCCAGCGAGGAGCACCTGCGCGAACAGCTCGCCACGCTGCCGGTCGACGGCTTTGAGATTGCCGTCACGCGTGCAAACAAGCATGGCATCGACGCCTGCGATTTCGACGTCCAGCTTGCAGAGGAGCTCGAGAACCACGATCACGATATGGCCTGGCTCTACGGCAACGAAGCAGCTGCCGAGCACACGCACGAGCATGAGCACCACCATCATGACCATGGCGAGCACGAACACGAGCACTGCCACGATCATGACCATGAGGCCCACGGTCATGGCCACGAGGGTCACCATCACGCCCACCACCATCACCACCGTTCTTTGGCGGATGTCACTGCCATCATCGATGGCTCACGGCTAAGCGATGGTGCCAAGCGTCGTGCCCTCGCCATTTTTTCCGTACTCGCTGATGCCGAGGCAAAGGCTCACGGCAAAACGCCCGAGACCGTCATGTTCCACGAGGTAGGCGCCATCGACTCCATCGTCGACATCTGCTCGGTCGCCATCTGTCTCGATGACCTGGGTATCGAGGACATTGTCGTCGAGTCGCTCTCCGAGGGTCACGGCACCATTCGCTGCGCCCACGGCCTCATGCCCATTCCCGTCCCCGCTGTCGTCAACCTGTGCCAGGCGGGCAATATCGCCCTCACGCCTGCACCGATCGCCGGCGAGCTCGTGACGCCCACGGGCGCCGCCATCGTCACCGCGCTGCGTACGTCCGACCAAATGCCCTCACGCTACCGCATCGAAGGCGTCGGCTACGGCGCCGGCAAGCGCCCCTACGAGGGTTGCTCCGGCACGCTCCGTTGTCTGCTCGTTCACGTGGATGCATAGCCATGGATGCCCGCAAAGAAAAAAGCCGCGCTGCCATCGTCGCGGCGTTCTCCGAGCTGCTACGCGAAGAGGACTACGGCAAGATTACCGTCGGCGACATCATCGTGCGCGCTCACGTAGGCCGCGCGACATTCTACGGCCTCTTTAAGAGCAAAGACGACCTACTGTCCGAGCTCGTGAGCGATATCTGCACCCACGCCCTCGACGACGATGGCACACCGCTCGACGACCCACTCGTGCAGGTCGAGCATATCCTCAACAACCTCTGGGAGCGCCGCCAGGGCGTTCGAGCCCTCGTAGCCGGCGCCGGCTCCCGCGTCTTCGCCGACTGCTTACGCAAGACCATCATGTCACGAGCAGCCGAAACCGTCCCCGCCGACTCCACAGGCCCCGCTGGCACCATGGACCGCAGTTTCTTACTACACCACATAGCCTCAAGCTTCGTAGCCACCGTCCAATGGTGGGCCTGGCACAACTTCCAAGCAGACAAAGCCGACGTAGCCAAAGACTACTTATCAGCCATAAAGCCCCTCTTCAACTAAGTAAACCCCTTATCCCAAAGTTCCGCCCTCATCTCAAAGACCCGAACCCAAAGCACAATCCATCCCAAAGTGTCGACAGCAGCCCAACGCCCCTACCAGCAACAAGCCCCTCCCATCCAAATCCAAATTCAGATTTATATGTTGGGTTGCTTGCTCGAGCGCAGCAAAGACCCCGCAGCTGGCCGCATGGGGTAACTTCCCAGCGCATTCCGCAGGACGCAAAAAGGCTCGCCGCACGAAGTGCGCAGCGAGCCTTTTTGCATGTCCGAGGACGCGCTGAGAAGTTACCCCATGCGGCCAGCGGACAACTATGTAGCCTCAGACTAGAACATGCCCAAGAAACCGTGCACAAACAGCGCGGCCAGAGCGGCACCGACAAACGGAGCGATGCCAGGAACGAGCAGGCCGTACTTCCAGTTGTTGTCAGCCTTGTTCTTAATCGGCAGCACCTGATAGGCCATGCGAGGACCAAGGTCACGAGCCTGGTTCATGGCGAAGCCGGTGATGCCGCCCATGCCCATGCCAACAGCCCAAACGATCAGACCGACGCAGATAGCGAGCATCAAAACGTTCTCGCCGGCACGGCTAGCGGTAGCCAGGATGGCGCTGATGAACACAAAGGTGCAGATAGCCTCGCAGAAGAAGTTGCGGGCATAGTTGGTGCCCTCGGTGGTGGGGTTGGTCGAGAAGATGTTGCGCTGGGCAATAGGGTCGACGACGCCGTCGGAAGCCTTGAACTCATCGGCATACATCAACCACGCGATCACGGCGCCCACAAAGCCGCCGAGCATATCGGCAATCATGAAGGGGATGCAGCTGCTCCACGGCACCAGGCCCACGATGCACTGGGCAAGCACCATGGCGGGGTTCATGCACACGGCGCCGCCAAAGATAAACAAGGCGACCGAGATGCCAAAAGACCAGGTGGTGATGGCAAACATGTGGCCGGAGCCCTGATACTTGGTGCCCTTAAGCACGGTATCGCAGTGCACGCCCACGCCAAAGATGATCATGAGGGCCGTTGCGCCGAATTCGCAGAGGAGTTTGGTAAGCATAAAACCTTATCTTTCTTGTCGGTTATAAACGATTCGTTTAGGCCGCGTACTAGTGCTGTGCGACGACAACGCCCAGGCCATCGGGAATGACGGCCACCTTGGCATCGGCACCCTTCATCTCAAAGGCGAGCTTGAGCGCCTCATCGAGGGTGTTAACCGGCGTCATGTGCATATCCTTGATCATCTGGTGATCGCACAGGTCGGTAACCATGATCACAGGGTGATGCGCCAGGATGCGGGCAAAGATCTGGCTCGTCCACTGGTCGGGCAGGGTCTCGTCCTTAGGACGGTCGATGCAGGCGCGCTCAAACTCTGCCGGATCATTGTCGGCGATGTTGTGATAGAAGCCCTCGCCACCGTGACCGTCGGCACAACCGGCGACATCGATGATCACGCCGCCCTCGGGAAGCGTAGCCTCGGCAGAGCACATGCCCTTCACGGCCTGATAGATGTTCTGGTCGAGCGGGTAGCCGCCGTTGGTGGTAATGGCAATCTCGCACTCGACGGGCTCAACGCCGGCAAGGCTCTTCACGAACTCGCAGCCAGCCTCGTGCGCCTTGTGGATATCGCCGGCAAAGGAGCCAATGACCTCGTGCTTGCCGTTGAGCACCACGTTGAGCACAAAGGCAAGGTGAGCCATCTCGGCAGCAGCAAACATGTCCTCGCTCACGTGGTTGTGGCACAGGTTGCCGGCACGCGAGTGGGAATCGTTCACAAACTGACCGTTGTGGTTGTACATGATGGTCTTGTAGCTGGCGATACCAGGCAGGACGGACTTGCGGCTACCAGAGAAACCGGCAAAGAAGTGCGGCTCAATAAAGCCCTCGGCAAGCAGCAGATCGCAATCGGCAGCAATCTTGTTGATGATGCACTCGCCGCCAGAAGGCAGGGTGCCGATCTTTTTCATCATGCTGTCATCGGTCGCGACGTGCATAACGATTTCCTCGTTGGCAACGATCTCCTCGCCGTACTTGTTGACGAGCTCCTCGTGCGTCGACGGACGATGCATACCCGTAGCAACCAGAATACGCACGCGAGCCTCGGGCGCAGCAGAATGGATGTGATGCAGCAGAATAGGTATCGTCACACGCGAGGGAACGGGACGCGTATGATCGGAGCTAATGATGACGATATCCTTCTTGCCAGCACAAAGCTCCTCGAGCGAAGGCGAGCCATAAGGGTTGGCAAGCGACTCCTCTACCAGCTCTTCCTGCGATTTTATGGTCTTAAACTCGTTTTGATGACCTTCCATCACACCCGCGAAGTTCTTATCCTCGAGCTCCAGATGCAACGTCTTGTGGTCAAACGGCAGTTCACATTCAAACAATGACGAGCGCCCTCTTCCTTTTCAACTGACACACTAGATAAACCGTTGGAAGGATACGCCGCTCACCGAAAAACACCACCGTCCACCGACTCATTAACACAACGTTCATATTTGACCCACAACAAAACGGCCACGATCCCAAACGGGACCGCGGCCGCAACAGTCGTAAGGCGAGAAGCGCCAAATGCATCTCAATCCCGATCGATAAGGCGCGCGGCGCGAAGCGCCAAACGCGCCGCCGGGACAGACCCCATCCAAAACGCGCGAAGCGCGCCATTATTCCCCCAGCCAGTAATCCGCCGAAGACCGAGGACGAAGGGACCCGATGGGTTTCCCTCTGAATGCGTCCTCGCACTTGAAGCCCCCTTATCCTGCTCCTTCGGAGCTGCGGATAAGGGGGTTTCCTGGTCTGCGGAATGTTCTGAAAACCAAGTCCAGCACGGGCCCTGTGTTACCACCGCAGGGGGAGCGATATTTTGTAGCACGAAGTGCGCAACAAAATATCGCTCATGCCCGAGGACGCGCCGGGAGGCAACACCGATTCGGGGCCGGACACACGGATTTACCTGCGCATTTACAAATTCGTAAACTTTTTTGAAAAAAGTGCTTGCACAGTTCTCGAATCATAGGTTATTATCTTCCTCGTTGAACGCGCGGGTCCAACAAAACGAACCGTGAATCAACAACATAGCATGTCGGAGTGGCGGAATTGGCAGACGCGCTAGCTTGAGGTGCTAGTGACCGCTTTTTGGTCATGCGGGTTCAAGTCCCGCCTCCGACACCATCGCATTTGAGAAGCCTCTTCGGAGGCTTTTTTGTTACCGATAGACGGTGGGGTCCACGATGGAAACGCTTGAACGCAACGAGTGGGCAGACGTTGCCCAACTAGTCGAGATCACGAGCGATGCTGTCATCATCTGTGAGCTCGACGGAACCATTCTGCATGTGAATAATCGCTTACTTGGTTTGATGTGCGAGGAACGCGCCGACGTCATCGGTGGAGATGTTAAAGACGTCCTGTACTCATCCGCTTTTGAACGTGCGACGGAACATCGTCTGCCATTTGAAACTGATGGCTCCGAGATCGAATTGATGCTCAAGCTGAGTGACGGCTCCTTTATCCCCGTCTTGGTTCGTGCGGGCTCCGTAACGCCTCCACGCATCTTCGGGCGCCGCGCGCCACGTGTCCTGGTGGCGCTCCATAGCATCGAAGAACAGTATTCGCACGACCGTCAGCTCAAGCGTGCGCTTTCGGAGCTTAGAGTGGCGAACAAGCGCCTCTCTGGCACGCTCTCGGTCATTATGAGTACCGTGGGCTCCGATGAGCTGCCCAGCCTACTTGATACCGTTTTGAACCAGCTTGTAGGAACGCTCGATGCTTCGGGTGCCGCTATCTATTTTTCTGAGAGCGGCGGTTTTAAGCTACGCGGTGTTTCCAAGGAGCTGTACGACAGCTACCTGCCCGAGTTTTTGCCGTATGGCGCTGGCATTCCGACGTATGTTCTTCGTGAGTCGCGTGCCTGTCGCTTGTCGATTCAACAGGACCTTGAGGGTGATAGGGCCGCCTCCGGTTTGTTCATGGACTTGGACAATCGTTCTAAGCACCTGTTGCGCGTGCAGGATATGCCTCCGTACCGCAGCGAGATCTGTCTTCCCGTTTTTTACGGTACGCAGATCCTTGGCGTGTTGGAAGTTGGTTGGAAACGCCCCCAGGCACCGCTCGCCTATGACGTTAATGTACTCGAGGTCATTTGCGATTACCTGTCTATCCAGCTGGTCGGCATGGCATCGAGCCTTCGCTCCCGTCGCACGGCCGAGCTTGGCCGCTCGCTCAATGTCTTGCGTGATGAGTTGTTTGCCTTTCTAGACGATTCCGCCGCGGCTACCCAGGCGGTATCGTCCGAGATCTGCAATATGCTTAACTGCCATTTTTGCCCTGTTGAGTATGACGCGAGTCTGGATTCCTTCGTCATAGATTTTGAAGGCGGCAGTCGCGTTGCATTGCCGGACGATCCCGAGAAGCTTTTCTTTTCCACGACGGCGCCAGCGGCACGTCTGGGGGCTGGCCCTGATGGCTTTGAGGCATCTGTTTTGGGAGGTACGAGTGCCGAGGACCTTAAACACGTCCGTATAACTCGCGTTGACGAATCGATGCCTATGGGAGGCTGGCTTAGGGCGCATGGTCTGCCTTGTCAAGGTCTCTACGTCGACTCCGGCATCGAGGCGGGGCGCCCGCGCTCTGAGGGTGATGGCAAGCACAGTAACGACGCGATTGTTCCTGCTTCTGTTGCGAAGAGCCCGACGACGCGCGCGCTGCTGCTTCGTGATGGTAGCCAAGAGCCGATTGATGATCTTGAATATGACTACTTGGTGCACTTGGCGCATGACTTTGAACTAATCTACGAAGGCGAATCTCAAAAGCGCGAGGAGCGCCATATCGCTCAGACCCTTCAGATCGGCATGAGAAATTCCCTGGGGGATGTTCCGGGTATCGCAACCGATTCGGTGTACCTGTCGGCCACGAACTCGGCGCTGGTCGGCGGCGATTTCTATACGCTCATCCGTCTTCCCGACGACTGCGCCGTCATGATTTTGGGCGATGTGTCTGGCAAAGGCATTGAGGCTGCATCGATGTCCGCGCTCGTCAAGACGGCCCTGACGGCATATGCCTGGGAGGGCGCTGGACCGGCCCGCATGGCACGCTCCCTTAACAGCATGCTCATGGGCTTTTCGAGGGTCGAGACGTTCGTGACGGCCTTTATCGCCAAGATTGACCTTAAAGCCGGACGCGCAACGTATTGTTCGGCGGGCCATCCTCCGACCATGGTCATCAGGCCAGAGTCGATGCCGCTGGGTGGCGGCGAGGCCCGTGGGGGAGAGGTCGAGCTGCTTGGATGCCAATCGGGCGTAATCGGTGCCTTTGAGAGCATGGTGTACGAGACGGGCGTGTTTACGTTCGCCCCCGGTGACATGCTCTTCATGTATACGGATGGAACGATTGAGGCCCGCGACCGCACCGGAGCGTTCTTTGGCGAGCAGCGCCTTCGTGACCTTCTGCTCTCTGTCTCGGGTGAGGGCGTATCGGGAATCTGCGGCAAGGTCTTGGGCGAGCTTGACCGATTTACCGAATCGGCGCTGGACGATGACATTGCATTGGTGTCCCTTGAGTTTTTACGGGGTCGTTCATAGACGACGCTGGGCGGGCTGAATCCGTACGGTTGGGGAAACGAATGCATTGAGTGGGCTTTTTGGGGAACCATGGTCGTATGAATGAGTGGAATGACATAGCGGTTTTGACGCCACCAGGCGATATCGACATCGCCACGGTGCCTGCGCTGCGTCGGCGGTTGGATGCTTTGATTGGCCGCGGCGTGCGCCGTGTCGTCATCAACTGTCAGACTGTTAGCTATATCGATTCGACGGGCTTGGCATTCCTGCTTACGCGCGCTCGTGAGCTCATGAGGCGAGAAGGCCTGCTTTCGCTCGTCAATGCATCAGGTGAAGTTGTTCGCTTTTTGGAGATTGCTCGTCTTGTCGATATCCTTCATGTCGCGGGGCCGGCACGGGAGTCTATTCCCGCTATTCCGGTGGGGGAGCTGCCTCGCTGGAGTAAGAGCGTCGAGGTCCGTCAGGGTATCGAGAATCTTCCATACTACCGACATCGCATCGCCGAACTCCTTGAATCGCTTCCGTTGCGCCGTGACGAGCGCTACGATGTCGCATTGGCGTCGGGGGAGGCGCTGGGTAATGCCTATGACCATGCGGGCGGTATCGGGTGCGTCCTGACGGTTCAGGCCTATGGCGATCGCGTTGTGGTTGAGGTGCTTGATCGAGGTGCCGGCTATTCTATCGATGAAACGAGCGAGCCGGTTGCATCTGAGGAACGCGGCCGTGGTATCAAGCTTATGCGTATGCTCGTCGATAACGTGGAGGTTGCTCGTCGTACGGACGGCGCCGGCACGCGCGTGCAGATGGTGAAGCTGTTTAGCGGAGCGCTGGAATCGTGTGCCTAGCCAATCGCTTTAGCGCGTTTGGCTATTAAGAACATGCGGCAGACAAGTTTTTTGAAAAAAGTACTTGCGTCTTTTGGACAACTCGCGTAAATTAATAACCCGCAAGCGGACATGGCTCAGTTGGTAGAGCACAACCTTGCCAAGGTTGGGGTCGCGGGTTCGAGCCCCGTTGTCCGCTCCATTTGGGCGTTTAGCTCAGGGGGAGAGCGCTTCCCTGACACGGAAGAGGTCAGAAGTTCAAATCTTCTAACGCCCACCAAATGTTCGCAGCTCAGAGGCTATGTCTCTGGGCTGTTTTGCTTTATGTCGCCAAGTACGCCGCCAAATAACCACCAAATACTGATTCAAGGTCTGTATGCGATGGCCTTCGCATCCCGTAGGGGTGCCGGCGGATTGCGCACGTCCTGGCCGATCGTGACCGCAACATGTTGGTCAAGCATAATCTTTTGGATTCTTTTGGCGTGAGCGGTTTGGTTTTGGTAGGATTTGTCAGCGGCTTGACTAAGGGGGTTTTATAACTGCCATGCAGGTAGCCGTGTTGGTAACGTTTTACCGACTTGCCAAGAACCCCTCATTTTTAATGCGTCTACAAAATGACTAATTGCTTTGACCTGCTGAAACACTATATGTTGTGTTTGACCTAAAAAAAGAATACAGGATATAGATGCGTCTTTGTCGTATGATAGATGGCGGACAGAGAACGAAGACCTTAACTGCCTCTTTTGAACGTGTCCTTGAGCCGCTTGATCGGCTCCAGGGAATGTCCGCATGGAGGCTTATGGTTTATCGAGAACACAGATTGCGCGACGGCGCCGCAAGACAGGGGCAAGCCCTGCCGGGTATCGTTTGGCTCTGAAGCGCGATGAGGCTACGATGCGAAAGAGGCAAGAGGATGAAGATCATCAAGCGCAGCGGCACCGAGGTTGTCTTTGACATCGATAAGATCGTCAATGCCATCCGCGCCGCAAACTTGGAGGTCGAGGAGAGCTCTCGTCTTACCGACCGCCAGGTGGTTTACGCGGCACAAAACGTCGCCGAGGCATGCGAGAACGCGGGTCACACCGTGTCGGTCGAGGAGATTCAGGATCTGGTCGAGGACGAGATCATGCGTCTCGACTGCTACGAGGTCGCTCGCCATTACATCATCTATCGCTATGTTCAGAGCCTGAAGCGCCAGAAGAACACGACCGACGACAAGATCCTGTCGCTGATTGAGTGCAACAACGAAGAGGTCAAGCAGGAGAACTCCAACAAGAACCCGACCGTCAATTCCGTTCAGCGTGACTACATGGCCGGCGAGATCTCCAAGGACCTGACCCAGCGTGTGCTGCTGCCCCAGGAGATTGTGGATGCTCACAATGAGGGTTTGATTCACTTCCATGATTCGGACTACTTTGCCCAGCACATGCATAACTGCGACCTGGTGAACCTGGAGGATATGCTCCAGAACGGTACTGTTATCTCGGGTACGCTGATTGAGAAGCCGCACAGCTTCTCGACCGCCTGCAACATCGCGACGCAGATTATCGCCCAGGTTGCTTCCTCCCAGTACGGTGGCCAGTCGATTTCGCTGACCCATCTTGCCCCGTTCGTCGAGGTGAGCCGTCAAAAGATTCGTGGCGAGGTCGCCCGCGAGCTCGAGGAGCTCGGCGTTTCCGCATCTCCCGAAAAGGTCCGCGAGGTTGTTGAGGATCGCCTGCGTGACGAAATCCGTCGCGGCGTTCAGACGATTCAGTATCAGGTCGTGACCCTTATGACCACCAACGGCCAGGCGCCGTTCGTGACGGTCTTCATGTATCTCAACGAGGCTCGCTCGGCGCAGGAGAAGCACGACCTTGCCATGATCGTGGAGGAGACGCTCCGTCAGCGCTATGAGGGCGTTAAGAACGAGGCCGGCGTGTGGATCACCCCGGCGTTCCCCAAGCTTATCTATGTGCTCGAGGACGATAACGTTTACGAGGACTCCCCGTACTTCTACCTGACTCAGCTGGCTGCGAAGTGCACCGCCAAGCGCATGGTGCCCGACTACATCTCTGAGAAGAAGATGCGCGAGCTCAAGCTGTCGAAGGGCGAGACCGCGGGCAACGGCGACTGCTATACCTGCATGGGTTGCCGCAGCTTCCTGACGCCCGACCGCTCCGGCAACGGATTTAACAACGTGGCCAACGCGCTGAACTATGACCCGAACAAGCCCAAGTACTACGGTCGCTTTAACCAGGGCGTTGTGACCATCAATCTGCCTGATGTCGCGCTGAGCTCACATCAGGATATGGACAAGTTCTGGAAGATCTTCGACGAGCGCCTTGAGCTGTGCCACCGCGCCCTGCTGTGCCGTCACGAGCGTCTGATGGGTACGCTTTCGGATGCCGCACCGATTCTTTGGCAGTACGGTGCTCTCGCCCGTCTGAAGAAGGGCGAGACGATCGACAAGCTGCTCGTGGGCGGTTACTCCACCATTAGTCTGGGTTATGCCGGCCTGTACGAGTGCGTCAAGTACATGACGGGCCACAGCCACACCGAGAAGGAGGGCACGCCCTTTGCCATGGCCGTCATGCAGCGCATGAACGACAAGTGCGCCGAGTGGAAGGCTGCGAGCGACATCGATTTCTCGCTGTACGGCACGCCGTTGGAGTCGACGACCTACAAGTTCGCCAAGTGCCTGCAGCGTCGTTTTGGCATTATTCCGGGCGTGACGGATAAGGGCTACATCACCAACAGCTACCACGTCCACGTGTCCGAGGAGATCGACGCATTCGACAAGCTTAAGTTCGAGGGTATGTTCCAGCAGCTTTCGCCGGGCGGTGCCATCTCCTACGTCGAGGTTCCCAACATGCAGGACAACCTCAAGGCTGTCATTCGCGTGATGCAGTACATCTACGACAACATCATGTACGCCGAGCTCAACACCAAGAGCGACTACTGCCAGGTGTGCGGCTACGACGGTGAGATCAAGATTGTCGAGGATGACGGCAAGCTGGTGTGGGAGTGCCCCAACTGCGGCAACCGCGATCAGGAGAAGATGAACGTCGCTCGTCGTACGTGCGGCTACATCGGTACCCAATTCTGGAACCAGGGCCGAACCGAGGAGATCCGCGACCGCGTGCTGCATCTCTAATACCGCTCCGGGGCTGAGCCGGGAGGGCCGC
>OHMW01000972.1_pt1 | contig 15337 bp, 17 predicted proteins | sample 1569391 | NCBI WGS metagenome assembly OHMW01 (sample SAMEA3879557, study PRJEB24766) | human gut metagenome | biome: human-associated habitat; feature: feces | place: USA | collected 1985/1987 | reverse complement strand
TACTATTTATATTCTAGCACCAACAGGAACGCAACAAGCAGAAACCGCCGCAAAGACAGCATAAAAAATCCATTGACAGAGATAGCCGATAGACATTGAAAAACCGCTGTTATGGAGTTACCCATAGCGGCGGCATACATAATCATTTGCAGCTACAAAATTAACAGTTATATTTTTTTGATTTGTTTAACAAAATATAAATTCCAATCAATACCAAAATAGTGATTCCAAGTATCATATACATCGTTCCGATATTTACTTGACTTCCGAAAAAATAAAGATTGCAATCAAGGGAATCTTTTAGTTTTTCAATAACCTCTGTTGGAATACCTTGATTTTGCATTTCGGCAAGTGCCCCTTGCATTGTATGATTTCGGATAAGTGATGTACCATAAGTACCCGGCAAAAATGAGATTATTTTTTGCAGCCCTTCTCCAAATGAAGAAATAGGCATATATGCACCACAAATGAAACCATATCCCGCACTGATGATTGTGCCTACCGCTGAAATTTGTCCTTGTGTTGATAAGAAAAAATTAATAATCGAAGATAATGCTGTTCCAAACAAAACAAGGAGTAAAATATCAAGAAACAAAAAGAATATATCTGCGAGCGACATATACCAACCGACAATAGCTACATAAGTAAGACAGATACCTGTTGCAGCAAAGCAAATAATAAGTGTTGAAAACAAGGTTGCAACATAATAACTCAACGAAAGTGTAGCTGACTTTACAGGAGATATTCTTAAATCTCTTATCGTACCATTTGCTTTATCTTGCACCATTAAAAAATTAGAACAAAAAGCAACCGTTACACACGAAACAGCAAGAATAGATGAGATAAGTTGACCGCCTACCAGTCCCTCTATTATGCTTTCTGATAGTTTTAATGAATTAGGTAAATTAGATGTAAAACTATCCCGATACACATTCCCAAGAAAAGTCACATAAAGTACAAGCAATATAGCAGGCGTTATCAAAGAGGTAAAGAACATTCCCTTATCTTTGAAAAACAATTTGATATTTCTTTTGATAAGAATGAAAGCCATACTCATTTTTCTGCACCTCCCACCAATGTTTTGCCCGTAACAGCAAGAAAAACATCGTCCATTTTTCCTTTTGTTATTTCGTAATCATTAAACAACTGCGGATTACGAATAATCAATTCAGTTGCAGCCTTTGTATTCGGTACAGAAAGGCGATAACCGTTTTGGATTTGCTCATATTCCACATCAAGTGCTTTAATATCCTTTTCATCTACATCATAAATTGTGATGTAATCCCCAGTATAAATATTTTTTAATTCAAGCGGAGTACCCTCTGCGGATATTTTCCCATCATCAATGATTACAACATAATCAGCTTCCGCAGCTTCTTCCATATAGTGCGTAGTTAAAAATACAGTCATATTTTCATCTTTGCGAAAACTTGATATAACATTCCAAATAAGTCGGCGTGTCTGTGGATCAAGCCCTGTTGTAGGCTCGTCAAGAATCAAAATTTCCGGTCTGTGCAATAATGCACGGGCAATATCAATTCTTCTTCTCTGACCTCCCGACAGCTTACCTACAGGTCTGTTTAAAAACTCGTCAAAATCCAGAATCTCGACCAGCTCCTGTAATCTCTTATCAAAGGCATTTCCTGTAATGCCGTACAAAGCAGCTCTGCTCATTAGGTTCTCTTTCACCGTAAGCGGTTTATCAAGTGCACTATCCTGAAATACAACACCAATCATCCTTTTTGTCTGTTCACCAGCTTTGTCAGTTTCTATTCCGTTTACCTGAACCGTTCCACTGTCTTTTTTCAGCAGTCCACAAAGAATAGAAATGGTTGTACTTTTCCCTGCACCGTTTACTCCTAGAAATGCAAACAATTCTCCTTTTTTCACACGAAAGCTCAAATCATTTACCGCTTTTACTTCGCCAAAGCTTTTATTCAGATGGCTGATTTTAATTATATCTGATTCCATATATTCTCCTTATGTTTTCATTTTTCTTTAAATGCCATAGTATATATTAGATTTACCTTTACTATTCTTACCTTCATTTTCTTCATAAGTTACCGTTTGGTTACTTATATTGTAGTAACCAAACGGTAACTTGTCAATCTTTTATTACTTATAACAGATGAACATGCCGAAAAAACAGCCAAATCTCCCAATCTGCTCAAGGCATCCTGGACGATACACATCCCAAAAACTTTCTCTTACCAGATTTTCTACTTTTTGTTGTTCTTCCTTTTTCTCTAAACGAATCTCAATATTACTTTTTTCCATTTCTTTTATGTCCTTTCTTAAAAATAAAAACCGATAATCCTAATTTTTCAGTATCAGAATTAACGGCTCTGCGTCTTAAGCGTCTGGCTCTTATATTACTGTTTCATTTCTTCTACTATTTTATCTAGCATCTGTTCAAACTGACATTTTGCTTTCGCCTTATCTGCTGCACCATCATACAAGCTATAATAAAAAAACATATTTGCATAAAACTTAACTGCATTCTCCTCTGGATCTTTTATTTTCATATTTTTGAAGAGATCCTTCACGTATCCTGCCGGTCCAGATACCAGATATTGCTGATATAAATTCTGCATCTCTTCACTACAAAACTGCTCTATTGTCAGCATCTTCCGAAACGATGATGCAAAATCATCCTCTGTCCAATATTCAAACATAGACTTGCTGTATTCCACAAAATCATCCAATGATACTGTCTCATACTTTTCAGGCGTTTTCTCTTTATCCTCTTATGGCATATCATATTCTGTTGCCTGTTCGCCATCCTGTTGCTCCATACGCTGCACAATACAGTCAAAAATATCTCTTTTACTTTTGTAGTGACGGTACAATGCCCCTTTTGTCATATCAAGTTCTCCTGCTATCTGGCTAACAGAGACAGCCTCGTAGCCATCTCTGGCGAACAGATGCAGTGCCACAATTAATATTTCTTCTTTCCTATTACCCATGCACATTTCCTCCAAAATAAATAAACGACCGTTTACATCTTAATAACAGTAAACGATCGTTTATTTGTCAATACTTTTCTTTTTGTTTATATTATCTCTTTTTATAAATCAGAAGTTCTGGATTTTCACCATCTTTTTCATATGTACATATGATGATAAAATCCATATCTGCCAGAATACCAAAACACCGGTCTCCTCCGTCATCTTTATCATATCGATAAATCTGCAATCTGAAAAGCAACCTGCTGTTGCCATAATCTATCTATTTCCTTCCAATCCAGGCATCTCACAAAGCTTTCATCTGGAAATTCCACCTGCTTGTTCCACGGACGATCATATACAGCTACTTTACAATCTTTAAAATGCTGCACATGCTCAAACGCAGCTGGTGAATCTTCGATTGCAAAATCAAAATGCATGCAATAAAGTTCTTCTAATGTCAGATTATAGGTATGATCCTGTTTGAACATTTCTCGTCCATATTTATCAACAAAATAAATAGGAAGCCTATTTAAGTGATGTTCATCCAACCATCTTCTAGATGGTTCATAAGAATCAAATGGTCTTCCTGTGACAACAAAAACCTCATGTCCTTCATCAACCCACTTGTTGATCACTTCTGAAGCTCCCGGTGTTTCTTCATAATCTAGTAAATTTTCTGGAATATGCCCTGCCTTCATCAATTCATCATACTGTTCTCCACTTAGATCAAATGATTTCTGAAGATTAAAGAACTGTACTTCCCTATATGGCACATCAATATTAAATAATTCTTTTGCAATTTTGGTGAAATACTTCGCTGTTTCACAGATAACGTCATCGAAGTCTATATATATTTTCATCGCTACATCCTTTCCAGTCTACATATATATTTTAGACATCCCTTAAACATGATCAAACTATATTATCGGCAATAATTCTATTATTCCTTATTGAGTTTCATCATTTTTACCGTACCTTTGCCTCTCGTGATCCAGCAAAATGTACATACAAAGATAATTCCTTTTACAATTGATGTTACAGAAAATGCCCACCAGATACCTTCCAGTCCAAGCAATGCTCCACCCAAAATGATTGCAAGCGGAATTCTTGCACTGGTAAATAGAATACTGATCACACTGCATAAATGTGTTTTTCCTAATCCTGATAATGCCCCTACTGTCATCAGTTCTACAGCCATAAACGCTTCACTCACCCCAATGATCGTCAAATATCCGATCGCGATCATAATTGCCTTTGGTTCATGGAAGAAAATCTCTGCGATTGCCTTTGGTTGAAAAACAAACATGATCGTAATAAAGATTCCCCATATTCCAACGCTGCACAAAGAGGCTTTGTATCCTTTTCTGACACGATCCATCTTTCCTGCTCCATAATTTTGCCCGATAAATGCATTTAGAGCTGTCCCAAATCCATCGGCTGTATTCCATGAAACAGATTCAATCTGCCCTCCGACTCTCTGGACTGCAACTGCTTCTGCTCCAAACCCTGAAACCATACGAGTTAATACCATGGAAATTCCACAGTAAACCATTCCCTGAATCGCTGTCGGAATACCAATCTTGCAGATTCCACTTAGATATTTAAATGCAATTTTTGTAAATAACTTGATTCCTTTTAATACATTTTGTTTTTTCTGTCGGATAATTCCAAGGATCAAAATAGTCATAACAATTGCCTGTGCACTTACTGTTGCAATCGCAGCTCCATTTACCCCAAACTTGTTAACTGGTCCAAGCCCCAGGATCAGTAATGGATCCAAGATCATATTCGTTACAAGTCCTATAAAATTGGCTATAAATGGCGTCTTTGAATCTCCTTGTGCTGTATAGATTCCAGTTAAAGTGAGTGTCAAAAATGAAAACACGATCAATCCACAGGCTATTTTTGTGTAAGATAATGCTGCCTGCAATGCCTCTGGATCTTGTAGCTGAAAGAATCCTACCAGCGGATGCAAAAACAGTAACATCACTGCTGCAAATAAAAGTCCCATAAGCGTTGCCAGCTGAACTGCTGTCTGTGCATACTTATGGGCTTCTTCTTTGTCTCCTCGTCCAATGCATTGTGCTACCTGTACCTGTCCTCCCATTCTCGACATCGAAGCTAATCCTTGTGAAAACCACGTAAACATGCCTCCGACACCAACTCCGGCAACTGCTTTTGATCCAAGAAGTCCGATCCATGCCATATCTGTAATATTGTATAATGTTCCTAAAAATGACGATGCCATGATTGGCACCGCAAGTTTCGTTAGTGTTTTTAAAATTGGTCCTTTTGTTAAATTTCCTTCCAATTACTTTTCTCTCCTGTGAATTTATTTTTGCGACCATATCATTACATATTCTTTTACTAATTGAAAATTGTTCTTCCAATACTTGGCAGGAATAAAATCATGTGCTTTTAAATTTGTATCTAACCATATATCTGCAACTCTATTTATATCTGTTTTCTGTAATTTCCTGATCATAAACCACATACGAATCCTCCTGACCAAAATAAATTTTTAAATATCCAGATCTTCTAACACTTCTTTCAAGGCTTCTGCTGATTTCTTCAATGCTTCCTGTTCTTTTTCATTCAGCTTGATCGCCAGTTGTTTCTCAATACCATTTTTTCCTACGATCGCTGGCATACTTAATGTAACACCTTCAATTCCATAGGTATCATGTTGGATAGAAGATACTGGTAATACAGATTTTTCATCTCGGATGATTGCTTCGCAGATTCTTCTGACTGCCATTGCAACTCCATAATATGTTGCTTTTTTCTTTTCAATGATCTTATATGCACTGTTTTTGACTCCCTGTGCAATCTCTTCCATATGCTCGTCGTGTTCTGTGTAACCTCTCATCTCGCAAAATTCTGAAATTGGTACGCCTGATACATTGGCACTTGACCATGCTACGATTTCAGAATCTCCATGTTCTCCGATAATCCATGCATGAACAGATCTTGCATCTACCTGCAAATGTTCTCCAAGCAGATATTTTAATCTGGCAGAATCTAGGGTTGTACCAGAACCAAAGACTCTGTTTTCAGGAAATCCTGATAGTTTTACTGCAACTTGTGTCAAAATATCTACTGGATTGGCTACGATCAGAAGAATCCCTTCACATTTTCTCTGTGCGATCTCTGGAATGATCGATTGAAAGATTGCTACGTTTTTCTTGACAAGATCAAGTCTTGTCTCTCCTGGTTTCTGTCCTGCACCCGCTGTCACAACAATGATCGCTGCATCCACGATATCATCATAATCGCCTGCTGTGATCTTCATTGGTCTGGCAAATGGGAGTCCATGGGCAATATCTAATGCCTCTCCTTCTGCACGATTCTTATCAGCATCGATCAACACCATTTCAGTAAATAATCCACTTTCCATTAATGCAAATGCAGAAGATGAACCTACAAATCCTGTTCCGATCACTGCTACTTTTCTGCTGTTTATTCCTTTACTCATTATTGGGTCTCCTTTTACATTTTTTAGAATGACAATATTATCACCCAATTTAATTATATCCATTCATGCAAAAAGATTTTTACTATATTGTTTATTATATACTCTTATGAATACATTGTACTAATGTTTTTTCAACCTTATCAATCTGAAATGGTTTCGCTAAGTGTGCATTCATCCCTGCTGCAAAACATTTCTTTGCATCTTCTTCAAATGCATTTGCTGTCATAGCGATGATCGGTATCTGTGCTGCATCGTCTCGTTTGATGGATCGAATCTCCTTGGTCGCTGTCAATCCATCCATAACCGGCATCATAATATCCATTAATATCGCATCAAATGTTCCTTGTGGAGCATTCTTAAATTGATCCACTGCCCGTTGCCCATCTTCCACAACAGTGACATTGGCTCCATCATCCGTCAGAAGTGTCTGTATGATTTCTGCATTCAATTGATTATCCTCGGCAACTAATAAGTTTAAACCACGAATATCTGCTTGCTCCACTATCTTCTCAGCCACTGGCTGTTCTTTCTTCTGTGCGATTTCAAATGGAATCGTGATCACAAAGGTAGATCCCATTCCTTTCTCGCTTGTCACTTTGATTTCTCCATGCATCTGTTCTACCAGTCCCTTAACGATCGACATTCCAAGCCCAGTCCCCTGATATACACTTCGGGCATCCGTCTTTTCCTGTGAAAATGGCTCAAAAATATGATCGATATAATCTTTACTGATACCAATTCCCGTGTCTTTGATCGTCCAACGATACGTACAGATCTTATCATGAACATCCATTTGTTCCATCTTTGTAGAAATAGTTCCACCCGGATGATTATATTTAATACAGTTTCCATAAATATTCAATAAGATCTGACGAAGATGCAATGGGCTTGCATATACATATGAATATCTGTCATCTATGTTATCTTCTTCATAGTTCCATCGGATTCCTGCCTCTAGAACCCGCTCTCTGATCATCGTCTCAACTTCCCGCATCAGTTTCTTCACAGTAATCTCTTGGTGTGCCAGTGTGATCTGACCTTCCTCGATCTTACTCATCTGCAATACATCGTTGATCAGAGAAAGCAGATGTTTGGCAGCAATTTCCATTTTCTTATGATTCTCTAATACCAGTTTCTGATCATTGAAATGTTTTTCATTGATATTTAGAAGTCCAATGATTCCATTTAATGGTGTTCTGATATCATGGCTCATACGGCTTAAGAAATCGGTCTTCGCCTGACTTGCTGTACGCATTTCGTCAAATGCTGCCTGTAAACGTGCGTGTTCTAATTCTTCTTGTTTATGTCTTTGCGATGTATCCTGTAAGAGCATGATCGCATAAACTGTCGGAATCTCGCTCATTGTCTCTTCATCGTATACCACGATCTGTGTCATAAGAATTGTTTTTTGTACCCAGCGAATACTTCCATCATCTTCATGAAAACAATATTCCACAGAAATATTTGTGTCACCATTGTTGTATCTCTCCAGCAGTTTTTTCGTATCATTTGTCATATTATACTCTGCTTTTGTCTCCTTCGTGACTTTTTTCTCATATTCTGCGCAGTAATCCTGATAATTACATGGTAATGGATAATCAAGAAACAGCTCTTTGTTCTTTTGCTCTTTTCCCTTTAGAATAATATTTCTCTCCAGAATATCTGTCTTTAGATTGACCGTATAGATCACATCGGATAATTCCAAAAGTGCATCGACATAACTGTCATTTTCAATAATTGATTGTTTTAGCTGTTCATAATAAATCTGTAACTGTTCTCTGGCCCCTGTCTGATTGTCAGCTCCTTTTCGGATGATTTCAAATGCCAGAAGAAAATGATGTAATTTCTTATCTTCATCCCAGTCAACTGGGATCAATGTCATACGCTTATAGAATCCTTCTTCCTGCATATCATATTGATATTCCTGTACATCCTGTTTCTCCTTCATCTTCTCTTGAAGTCTTGTGATCTGAAGCCTTTCCCAAATGTTCTTCTGCTCATCTTTCCCAATCTTTTCCTGTACGATCTGCTCTACTGCACTGGAATACGCACCATCTAAAGCTAAGAAAAAGTTTTCACTGGAACGGATCACACGATATGTATCCAGCTTAGCATCACAATATAAACAGTTTAAAAAGTTCTTTCCATGTTGATTCAGCAGTTTTAATAATTGATAATTCAACCGCTTCTCTTCAAGTGCTTCTTCCCGTTTCACATGGTTTTTATTGATGTACATATTTTTATCTGCATCATTGAATAATTCTCTCATTGTTTTGCCAGGATAATCACTTGCCATAGCAAAACCTGCTGCATAACTTAACGGAATCTCTCGATGTTCTTTGGATTCTGCTGCTATATCTTTGCGAAGATCTTCAAATAGCTTTCTCACCGCTTGTTTATCAAGCCCCTGCAGCACTGCGATAAATTCGTCTCCCCCAAGTCTTCCGACAAAATGTTCCGATGGTATGGAAGATCGCAGACAAACAGCAAACCGATAAATATACGCATCTCCTGCATCATGTCCCATACTATCGTTGATCCGACGGAGATTATTAAGGTCAAAACTGCATACGATAATATCCTCTGGTGGATTCAGTTCACCTAATATCTCTTCACATTTATTCTTATTCGGAAGTCCTGTTGCATTATCTAAATAAGCTTTATGCCGCAATATACGGTTCATCGCCGCAAAACGGACCGCTTTAATAAACTCATATCCGATCAGCAGCATCAATACAACGATATCTGCTGTGATGAATTTCTCAAGAGTTGCTAATGACGTTGCTTTTCTCTGTGCATATACTTCCGCAAGACCTGTTGCCTCATCACAGATCTTAAAGAATCTCTCGCTCTTTGAAATGATATCTGTATGCTCATAGCCGACCGTCCGCACGCGATAAATTTCTTTGTGTAAGGAAATAAAATATTCATCCAGTTCCTTCATCTTATCCTGAAAATCATCATCCTTTAACCGTACAAGTTTTAATTTGTCATTGCCATGACGCAGGCCTTCGATAAAGGACTGCACTTCCTTGATCAGCTCATCTTCTCGCTGTCCGGAATTCTCTAGCTTAATGATCCTTTGTGTTTCTCCCCTTATTAACCCCGCATAATTTACAACGCGGGCTGTTCCCTGAATATTCGAGACCAACTGCATCAGGATGACGATAAAGACCACTAAAAGTACCGTCAGAATACCGATGCCGATATGGATCATATTTGGTTTTTTTCTTTTTGTCGTATCAGACATAAACTTTTATTCCCCTATCACTACTTTAGAAAATTTCTTATAACATGCAATCCCGTACTTGATGAAATTTTCTTTGGCAACTGCTGTATCCCTTATACTGATCGTGTTCCAGAGATAATCTCCAAAAATCTATTCTATCTTTTTGGAATCCTTTTTGATAAATGCACTGCAAAATTCCTCCAGTGTCTTTCCATCTTTTCTTGAGACATCCGAAAACCACTCTCTGATCTTCTTTACAAAAAGATTCCTGATCTCTCGGTTTGGAATTACCAAATGGTATTTTCCACTTTCTGTACGGCCTTTGTGTGTCAGATATCCTGTGGATCCATTGACTGATCATACTTAAGCTGATCTATATAATTTATGACATCCCATGGGCAATATATATCAGCATTACCAAAATGATATCCATCATACCATTCCTTTATTTCTTTTAAATGTGATGTCAATCCATAATCATCCAGTATTTTCTTTACCTCATGATCTGTAAAACCAAAATCCCTCGAATCATAGAAATCATTTGTTGATAATAACGCTTCACAAAGGGATTTGTTTTTAGCAATATACAGCCCTTCAAACAATAAAGCATCCGCACCTATCTCAAAAAAGGAACGCAACATACTCATATTTAATGTCTTTCCAAAACGACGAGGACGCGTAAACAGTGTTACCTCTCCACCCATTTCTACAAGTTGTTCTATCAGCTTTGTCTTGTCTATATAATAAAATCTGTTTCTTCTGATTTTTTCGAAACTATCAACACCTACTGGTAATTTCAAAGTGTCTGCCATATACACCTCCACTATGCTCGCCCATGGAAATCTTTCTTTTATGCTATAATTTACAAAACATTATAACATGATGTGTAGTGAGATACAATCAAACAAAAATCTTCCGTTTATACACGATTGGATCATCATATCCAAATGTTCTTCTTCCATTTACTTCTATGATCTCTGATACCTCCAGACTATCCTCTGAAAATCTTTCCCATAATTTAAATATCATAACTGGTGAAAACTGGCTTGTACTGCCGCCTTCCCAGACACCATCCTTCTCGCGATAAAGTGCTGGTGTGAATTTTTTTGATTCGTTCAGTTCACTGTAATCTACTGCTTTCATAGAATCATAAGAAAATGTATTCTTATCTTCTCCATTCGGAATATCGTAGGAAGAAAGTACAATTCCTTCATTATTTTCTGAAATAAGAAAAAGATGCGGTGATGTGTGGCTTTTTCCATCTGTTTTATAGTAACTTTCTTCTACAACAAATGTACCATTGAAGTTTTCTGGGAGATTTTTGATTTTATCGTTACATGCTGTATTGATGTGTTTTGCATATGGATATGTTTTTCCTTCTGCCTGCATTTTGTCAAATTGTTCTTTGTTGTCAAAATGACCAGTCATTAACTTTATAAAATCTGTAAGTTTGCTCATGGTCTTCCTCCGTAAATTTAAATTTCTTTAATTATACTCTTGTGAAATTTTTTTGTAAAATATTTTCCTATGTATTTATTGAATATCCGCTAATTTCTTTGTAACCCTAACCTGAATTTCCGTATAGTATGATAATTCATCACTATTTAGATTATCATTTTTGATTTTCTGAAATTTCTCCACAGCATCACTATATTTTTCCATGTAATCCGCATAATCTTTTATCATAGAAGATGTATCACTGGATTTGTTGTATTTTTTCATAAATTCACAATAAGAATCCATAACTTTTTCTACATATGCTTCAAATTGTCTACGACTAACCCCATATCCATTAAACGAAAAATAAGCATTATCATCGCTATTAACCACAACACAATCTAAATTTGGTTTTGCAGTTTTTTTCGCCATATCATTTGATGACCATTGATATATATTGATATCACTGTTTGAATCATCTAGCACCATATCTTTCCTTGTAAATGTCAGTTCAATATATGCTATAGTATAATCAGTATTATTTTTATAAGAAAAAGTCAGCTTGCGTTCATCATCAATGATTCCACTTTTCACACTCCAATCAATATCTGACATTTTGATTTCTGGCGGATTATTGTCGTCTCTATTTTTACTACTATTGCTGCTGCATCCGGTAAAACAACATAAAATAAGCACTAATCCTAACAATATTTTCTTCTTCATATTCATTTTTCCTTCTTTTGTTTGGTTACAATTGTACACTTCTGAATAAAAAGAAATCCCCACCATAATGGTGAGGATGTAATAAATCCGTTATTCAATTCCTTTTGATAATTTCGTCAACCCTTGATTTTCCAGTATTTCATCAATATCGCCCAGATCATATTTTCTGTGGTTCACTGCTACGATGATGCATGCATCCCGCTTGTCTTTTGCATATAATGGTTTCATCGTACGCTTTTCCATATTCAGTATCTTTTCTGCAATGTAAGATTTGCATCACAACGAGGGCAGAATTCATCGCCCTCTTCTGCTGCTCAGATCATTCGCTTCTCCAAACAATAATGATAAATTCCATCCTCCGAAACATCTCCACAGATTTCATCTGCCACTGCTTTCAGATCATCGGATGCATTTGCCATTGCAATTCCATTACCAACTGCTTTTAACATTTCGATATCGTTATTCCCATCCCCGAATGCCATGGCCTGAGATCTGTCTATGCCATAATGTTTTAACATTTTCTCAATCCCTGCTCCTTTTCCTGCATTGACCGGTATGATATCAACTGCTCGATCCCACCATGCCGTAATCTCAGCTCCCTGGACACCTTTTAAGATCTCTTGATACTCTTCTACTCTTGCACCCATCAACACTTGATAAACTTTTTCTTTCTTTATATCTTCAAAGTCTTCTGCTACATCAACTTCGGCATTGCCAAACGCATAGTAATCAATCAAATCCTGATCTTTTCCATTTGCAGCCATACGGTCTTTCGTTGCTAATGCAACTGGCTTTCCCATTTTGTCTGCATTCTTAATGATTCTTTCAATATCTTTTGATGGAATACAATTGCTATAAAGTGTTCCTTCATGGTCATAGCAATAGGAACCATTGTATGTAAGAAATGCGTCAAACTCAACTCCTTCAAAATGTGGAATGAGCATTGGTCCTCTTCCTGTTGCCAGACAAAGTTTGACTCCTTTTTCCTGTAGTCGTTTTAATGCTTCTAATGTTTTTTCTGAAATCGTATCTTGATCCATAGCGATCAATGTACCATCAATGTCAAAAAATATGATTTTAATATCTTTCATGTCTTTCTTTTCCTTCTATAATTATAGTGAGAGTTTACGCTAAATAACGAAATGCCTGTATGATATAAGACAAAATCTTGATCATACCCTGCTTTTTGCTATCCATCGTGCGTTCTGCTACATTCTTATCATTTTGATAACTTCCATCTTTGTTTACTTTCAAAGATCCTCTTTTTAATCTGCTAAAATCTTCTTCCAGCTGTTTTGTGATCTCTTTTCCTTGTACGACAAGCATCGTTTCTGTATCCACATAGGTACTTCTGCAATCAAAGTTGTAAGAACCGACCACTGCGATATCATCATCAATGATCAGCGATTTTCCATGTGTGGAATGTCTGCCCATATATTCATACAGTGACACTCCTGTATCTAAAATCTTTGATCGATTCTTTTGATAATCTGCCGATGCACAAATATTATCTCCGGATGCGATGGAATTCAAGATCATTGTTGTGTTTGGAACCTGTTGTTTCACCTGTGCGATCCCTTCGTACATTTCTTTGGAAAACACCGCATATGGCGTATGAATGATAACTTTGCTTTTTGCCTGTAACATCAACTGCTTCAACGTTTCAAATACGACTGGTTCTTTTCCATAAATTGTTGTCGGATTGGTTACCAGGGTTGTTTTCTTCGTTGGAACTGTGATCTTTTGATAATCATAATCTGGAACTTTCACTTTCTCTGCATGAGATAAGAGGCGCTTGACTTCCTTCTTTTTTTTATTCTTTGAGCATGTACTGAATTTTATTTTGCAGACTTCTAAATTCCAGACTTTTTGAAAATATCTTCTGATCTGTCCGACTGCACCTTGATCTTTTGATCCTTGATTGACGATCAGAATCTCCCGGTCTATACCTTTGCTTTTTCCTTTGTACGTTCCAAGGAAATAATCAAACATATTTCTGCCACCCATTAAGAGATACTTATGATCCGCCACAATATATTTGTCATGCAGACATCCATTGATCGTCCATGGTTTCAAAAGATTTGGCGTGTTATAAAAACGAATTTCAACATTTGGCTCACTTCCAACTGCTGCAAAAATATCCTTTCCTGTCATATGGATTGTTCCATAAAGCCCATCAACCAGAATCTTTATCTTGACGCCTCGTCTGGATGCTTTGAGTAATTCTGAAAAAATATCATCACTGCTGCTTCCTTCACGGATATCAAAGGTTGATAGAATGATCTCTTTCTTTGCTTTTCGTATCATATCCAACCGCAGATCAAGTGCTTCCTGATTATCACTGACGATCTTTGCTCGGTCTGATCCATTTTCGTTTGATGTTGAATAAAACGTTTCCGTATGAATCTTTGACTTATTTGTTTTGCTTACTGATTGCATATGTACAAATGGTACAAGCATTCCAATGATCACATACAAAATAAACAAAGTCAGAACGATTCCTGCTATTTTTAATTTTTTCATTGTTCTAAAATCCTTATTTTAATTTAGATAAATAATTTTACTGTCTTTATTTTAACATCTTTAATAAAGATTTTAAACTATTGATTTCATAATCGGGTTTTGGTTGTGGATCTTCTGTCAGATCTTGTGCTCTGTGAAACCAGATTGTCTTGATCCCTGCATTGATCCCGCCTTGAATATCAGAACTCAAGCTGTCTCCAATGATCGCTGTGTTCTCCTTCTTAAAATCTGGAATCTTAGAAAAACATTTCTCAAAATATTCAATGCTTGGTTTGTTATATCCAATTTCCTCGGAAATAAAAACACCTTGCAGATACTTCTCAATTCCTGAACTTTTTAATCTTCCTCTTTGTACAGACAATGTTCCATTCGTTACAAGATAGATACGAAATCTCTTTGATAATTCCTGTAAAACTTCTTCGGCTCCTTCGATAAAATAGTGTCCCTGTCCTAAATAGTCCTGATAATGTTTTGCCACTTCCTGTGGTGATGCTTTTATATCAAATTCTTGAAATAAAAGCTTAAATCTGCGCATTTTTACTTCTTCTCTTGTCATTTTCCCTTGTTCCAACAATTTCCATTGAGCAAGATTAATCTTATGATAGCAATCACGCATCTCATTCGTCACAGAAATTCCTACATCACCTAATGCCCTTGTAATTGCATTGGCTTCTGCTTTATCAAAATCCAGTAATGTATTGTCTAAATCAAATAATAATGTATCGATCATAAATCAATCTCCCTTTTAATATATAGTGATATTATAACATGATGTAAGTATCAAAAGTATAAATTATATTTGTTCTTGCACATATATCCAAAAAGAGATTCATCATAATTGATGAATCTCTTTTCGTTAGAATGAATTGTTATAGATTATATGAATAATGATCGACTTATTTGTCTTTCAATACTGCCTGAGCTGCTGCTAATCTTGCAATTGGTACACGGAATGGTGAGCAGGATACATAGTCTAATCCGGCTCTGTAGCAGAATTCTACA
>OHMW01000947.1_pt1 | contig 15733 bp, 11 predicted proteins | sample 1569391 | NCBI WGS metagenome assembly OHMW01 (sample SAMEA3879557, study PRJEB24766) | human gut metagenome | biome: human-associated habitat; feature: feces | place: USA | collected 1985/1987 | reverse complement strand
GCCGCGCGGCAAGGAGATATATTGCCAGACCGGAGGGGCGCCGGGGGCGGGAATCTGGGCGTACACATTTCCTACACATATAAGTAGTCTCGGGTGGCTGGTTAAAAACAGGAGGGGACCTCGCATCCGAGATCCCCTCTTTCGCCCATCTATAGCAATAGACTCTTAAATACCTTATGCCAGCAGCTTGCGACCGGACTCCTCGATCGCGTCAAGTGCTGCATCTGCCTCGGCGGCATCCGCGCCCTTAGCGAAGATGTACAGCTTAATCTTGGGCTCGGTGCCGGAAGGACGAACAATACCCTTGTTGCCACCCTCAAGATCGAACTCAATAACATTAGCCTTCGGCAGGCCGTTCACGCAGGTGTTGTAATCCACGACGGCCTCAATCTTGGAACCGGCGAGCTCCGCGGGCGGGTTCTCGCGCAGACCGGCCATGATGCCGGCCATCTTTGCCGCACCCTCAGCGCCCGGATAGCTCAGCGAAATCGTCTTGTTGTGATAGTAGCCATACTTCTCGTACAACTCGTGCATCGCATCGGCAAGGTTCTTGCCCTGGAGCTTGTAATACTGCGCCATCTGGCAAATCAAAAGCGAAGTGCTCACGGCGTCCTTGTCGCGCACGTGGTCGCCGGCCAGATAGCCGTAGCTCTCCTCAAAACCGAAGATAAAGCGATCGACCTCGCCAGCATCGGAAAGAGAAGTAATGATGTCGCCGATGTACTTGAAGCCCGTCAGGCAGCGACGGAGCTCAAAACCGTACTCGTCGGCCAGAGCGTCAACCATGGCGGAAGAAACGATAGTAGTGACAGCAACCTTCTTAGTGAGGTCCTCACCGCGAGCAGCGCGGGTCTTGCAGATATAGTCGAGCAGCAGAACGCCCATCTCATTGCCGGTCAGCAGCAGATAGTCATCGCTATTCTTAACGGCAACGCCAACGCGATCGGCGTCAGGATCGGTTGCAAGCAGCAGATCAGGGTGAACCTGCTCGCACAGGTCAATGCCCTTCTGCATGGCCTGGCGAATCTCGGGGTTAGGATACGGGCAGGTCGGGAAATCGCCGTTAGGCTCCTTCTGCTCGGGAACAACCGTGACATCGGTGATGCCAGCGCGCTCGAGCACCGTCGTGACGGGAATGAGGCCGGTGCCGTTGAGCGGAGTGTAGACGAGCTTAAGCGGAGCGCCAGCGATCTCCTCGGCAGAAAGGTTAGTCACGCCGCGGGCGAGAACGGCGTCGTAATAACGCTCGAGGCACGAGTCATCGATCCATTTGACCAGACCCTGCTCAAGAGCCTCATCGAAGTCCATGGACTTCACGCCGGTAAACGTATCGGTCTCGGCGATAGCCTTAGAAATTGCATCGGCGGCCTCGCTGGTGATCTGGCAGCCGTCGGGACCATAGGCCTTATAGCCGTTATAAGGCGCTGGATTATGACTAGCGGTCATGCAAATGCCACCGGAGCACTTAAGGTCGCGGACGGCCCAGGAGAGCGTCGGCACAGGAGAAATCTTGGGATACACGAGGGCAGTCACGCCGTTTGCTGCAAGAATGGCAGCCGTCGTCTTAACGAACAGTTCACCCTTATTGCGGCTATCGCGAGCGATGGCAACCGTCGGATGCTCGAAGGTCGCATTGAGATAGTCAGCAAAACCCTGCGTCGCGCGACCAACCGTATAGATATTCATACGGTTAGTGCCCGCACCGATAGTGCCACGAAGGCCGGCAGTACCGAAGGCGAGATCCTGGAAGAAAGCGTCGGTGATGGCGTCCTCATCACCCTGCTCCTTCATCGTGTTAAGCTCAGCGAGGAGCTCCTCGTCCTTGACATTGGCAATCCAAGTATCAAGCAGCTCATGAACATCTGCCATGTGAGTCCTTCCGTCACAATCAATAAAACGACCCGTGTAAAACAGGACAAGCGCAGCAGTGCGCTAAAGCAAATATTAGTCCATTGAGAACAAAGAACCGACCAAAGAACGGTGAACGTCTATATTCAGCGGTGGATGATTAAATTGATTTAATTGCATAAGGAATGTTGCACGTAAACGCAAAAAGGGGGAGGCCGCGAGGCCTCCCCCTTCTCAGTTCAAGCGTACGGCTCGGTGCCGTCCACCGGTCAGCGGCGCCCTGGCCTCCCACGGGCTGACCCCGCAGTACTCTCGGCGCGATGGGGCTTAGCTTCCGGGTTCGGAACGGGACCGGGCGTGCCCCCCATGCTCTGGCCGCTGACCGGTGGGCGGCGCCCACCGTTACGGTGTCCGGTGTCTCTCTCACGTGCCCTGGGGGCCGCATGGCGCATAGGGGAGATGACTCGGGGGCATCCTCGTGCCCGGACCGCGCATGAGCGCTGGGTCCCGCGGGCCGCGAGGTGCGGTTCCGGAAGAGCTCGGGCGATTAGTGCGGCTCGGCTGAGGCTGTCGCCAGCCTTGCACCTGCCGTCTATCGACCAGGTAGTCTACCTGGGCCCTTACCGGAAGGAGAACTAATCCCTGGAACGGCTTCCCGCTTAGATGCCTTCAGCGGTTATCCGCGCCGCACGCGGCTACCCGGCCGTGCCGTTGGTCGACAACCGGTTCACCGGAGGTGCGTCCACCCCGGTCCTCTCGTACTGGGGGCAGCCTCCATCGATTCTCCTGCGCCCACGGAGGATAGGGACCGAACTGTCTCACGACGTTCTGAACCCAGCTCGCGTACCGCTTTAATGGGCGAACAGCCCAACCCTTGGGACCTACTTCAGCCCCAGGATGCGATGAGCCGACATCGAGGTGCCAAACCTTGCCGTCGATGTGGACTCTTGGGCAAGATCAGCCTGTTATCCCCGGAGTACCTTTTATCCGTTGAGCGACGGCCCACCCACTCGGGGCCGCCGGATCACTAGAGCCTGCTTTCGCACCTGCTCGGCTTGTGGGCCTCGCAGTCAAGCCCGCTTGTACTCTTGCATTCAAAAGGACGGTTGCCGACCGTCCCGAGCGGACCTTCGCGCGCCTCCGTTACCCTTTAGGAGGCGACCGCCCCAGTCAAACTGCCCGCCTGGCACGGTCCCCGAGCCGGTTGACGGCCTCGGGTTAGGACGCCGGTCGCGCGAGGGCAGTATTCCAAGGGCGGCTCCCCGGGGGCTGGCGCCTCCGGATCTGTGCCTCCTGCCTATCCTCTACACGCGGGACCAGCGGCCAATGCCAAGCTGCAGTGAAGGTTCACGGGGTCTTTCCGTCCTTCCGCGGGTAAGTCGCATCTTCACGACCAGTGCAATTTCACCGGGTCCATGGTCGAGACAGCGCCCAAGTCGTTGCGCCTTTCGTGCAGGTCGGAACTTACCCGACAAGGAATTTCGCTACCTTAGGACCGTTATAGTTACGGCCGCCGTTTACCGGGGCTTGGCTTCGGGGCTTCGCCGAATCGGCTAACTCCTCCGCGTGACCTTCCGGCACCGGGCAGGCGTCAGACCCTATACGTCGCCTTGCGGCTTCTGCAGAGTCCTGTGTTTTTGGTAAACAGTCGCTTGGGCCTCTCCACTGCGGCCCGCCTCCGCTCCCCGGGCAAGCCGGTTCACGTACGCGCGGGCACCCCTTCTCCCGAAGTTACGGGGCCATTGTGCCGAGTTCCTTGACCATGGTTGACCCGATCGCCTCGGTATGTTCTACCCACCCACCTGTGTCGGTTTGCGGTACGGGCGCGCACGCGCCTGCCTAGGGGTTTTTCTAGGGACCTCGGGCTCACTCGCTTCGCTCAGTCGCTTCGTCCGGAGCCTCGCCCTCAATGCGGACCGGATTTCCCTGGTCCGCGGGCCGCGCTCCATCACGGGGACGTCCAGAACCCCGCCGAGCCACCCCCATCCGTCGCCCCGTCGGTCGTAGCGCCGCGTGCGCGGTGCAGGAATGTCTGCCTGCTGCGCGTCGGCTACGCCTCCCGGCCTCGCCTTAGCCCCCGACTGACCCTGGGAGGATTAGCCTTGCCCAGGAAACCTCGGGTTCACGGCGGACGAGTTACTCTCTCGTCTCTCGCTACTCATGCCAGCATTCTCACTCCCATGCGCTCCACCGTCGGTCGCCCTCCGGCTTCTCCGCCCATGGGAAGCTCCCCTACCGATTCTAATGAATTAAAATCCCGCCGCTTCGGTGTCCAGCTTAGCCCCGTGTATTGTCGGCGCATGTCCACTCGACCAGTGAGCTGTTACGCACTCTTTGAATGGATGGCTGCTTCTAAGCCAACATCCTGGTTGTCTGGGCGGACGCACATCCTTTGCCACTCGGCTGGAACTTGGGGACCTTAGCGGGCGGTCCGGGCTGTTTCCCTCTCGAGCACACAGCTTAGCCCACATGCTCTGACTGCCGCGCTCTGGGCCGCCGGCATTCGGAGTTCGGTTGGATTCGGTAGGCGGCGAAGCCCCCTCGTCCATCCGGTGCTCTACCTCCGGCGGTGAACGCGCGACGCTAGCCCTAAAGCTATTTCGGGGAGAACGAGATATCTCCGGGTTTGATTGGCCTTTCACCCCTATCCGCAGGTCATCGCCGCCGTTTTCAACCGACGTGCGTTCGGCCCTCCACGGGGTCTTACCCCCGCTTCAGCCTGCCCACGGATAGCTCACCCGGCTTCGCGTCCGCGGCGCGGGACTCAAGTCGCCCTGTTAAGGCTCGCTTTCGCTCCGGCTCCCTTTCGGTTAACCTCGCCCCGCGCCAGCGACTCGCTGGCTCATTCTACAAAAGGCACGCCGTCACACCATAAAGGTGCTCCGACTGCTCGTGGGCGCACGGTTTCAGGTACTGTTTCACTCCCCTCCCGGGGTGCTTTTCACCTTTCCCTCACGGTACTGGTGCGCTATCGGTCACAGGGTAGTACTCAGGCTTGGATGGTGGTCCACCCAGGTTCGGACCGGGTTTCACGTGCCCGGCCCTACTCAGGGACCGCGTCGCGCCGTCCGGTCTGGGTTCGCGTACGGGGCTGTCACCCGCTGCGGCCGGCCCTCCCATGCCGTTCCGCTCCCCAGCCGGACCTGCGCCCGGGGGCGGCAGCCCCCGGATGCGCGGCCCTGCAACCCCGTCGGCGGAACCCCTGCCGGGTATGCCCGCTCGACGGTTTGGCCATCGGTCCCCTTTCGCTCGCCGCTACTCGGGGAGTCTCGAGATTGATTTCCTCTCCTCCGGGTACTTAGATGTTTCAGTTCCCCGGGTTGTCCTCCCCGGCCCTATGTGTTCGGGCCGGGGATATCCACACCTCTGTGGATGGGTTCGCCCATTCGGAGACCCCCGGGTCGAAGGATGTGTGCTCCTCGCCGGGGATTATCGCAGCTTGCCGCGTCCTTCATCGGCTCCCTGTGCCAAGGCATCCGCCGTGCGCCCGTGGTATCTTGCGGGACCGCATCGGGCCCGCGGGATATCCACGTGTCGCTAATAAAAATTAATCGATATCATGAATAGCGCTCGTATGTCGCAATTCGGGTATCTCATACCGCGGCACAGTGTCTTCACTGTGCTCGCGATCAGATGCTCCTCACTCATATATAAGTGAATTCTTCTTGTTTGGATCGGATGAATGATTGCTATCATTCTGTCTGATAAATCGCAGAAAAGAATCGAGTCTGGAAGAAATTGATCTTCCATCTCTCTCCTATCGCTATGCGGCTCTCAAGGTACGCGGGTGCGACCCCGGGGACCGGGTGCTGCGGGGACTTACTCCGGGCGACATCCACCGGACGGGCTCCTGCCCTCTATTCGAGTTAAAGTTTGTCTCTCTAGAAGATTTATCTCCCTAGAAAGGAGGTGATCCAGCCGCACCTTCCGGTACGGCTACCTTGTTACGACTTCACCCCCCTCACCCTCCACACCTTCGGCGCCTCCCCCCTTGCGGTTGGGCCGGCGACTTCGGGTGCAGACGACTCGGGTGGTGTGACGGGCGGTGTGTACAAGGCCCGGGAACGCATTCACCGCGGCATGCTGATCCGCGATTACTAGCAACTCCGACTTCATGGGGGCGGGTTGCAGCCCCCAATCCGAACTGGGGCCGGCTTTCCGGGATCCGCTCCCCCTCGCGGGGTGGCATCCCTCTGTACCGGCCATTGTAGCACGTGTGCAGCCCAGGGCATAAGGGGCATGATGACTTGACGTCGTCCCCGCCCTCCTCCGCCTTGACGGCGGCGGTCCCGCGTGGGTTCCCGGCATCACCCGATGGCAACACGCGGCGGGGGTTGCGCTCGTTGCGGGACTTAACCCAACATCTCACGACACGAGCTGACGACAGCCATGCACCACCTGTATGGGCTCCTCTCGGCCACGGGGTCTCCCCCGCTTCACCCATATGTCAAGCCCTGGTAAGGTTCTTCGCGTTGCTTCGAATTAAGCCACATGCTCCGCTGCTTGTGCGGGCCCCCGTCAATTCCTTTGAGTTTTAGCCTTGCGGCCGTACTCCCCAGGCGGGACGCTTAATGCGTTGGCTGCGGCACGGGGGGATCGTCCCCCCACACCTAGCGTCCATCGTTTACGGCTGGGACTACCAGGGTATCTAATCCTGTTCGCTCCCCCAGCTTTCGCGCCTCAGCGTCGGTCTCGGCCCAGAGGGCCGCCTTCGCCACCGGTGTTCCACCCGATATCTGCGCATTCCACCGCTACACCGGGTGTTCCACCCTCCCCTACCGGACCCAAGCCGCGGAGGTTCCGGGGGCTTCGGGGGGTTGAGCCCCCCGCTTCGACCCCCGGCCTGCCGGGCCGCCTACGCGCGCTTTACGCCCAATGAATCCGGATAACGCTCGCCCCCTACGTATTACCGCGGCTGCTGGCACGTAGTTAGCCGGGGCTTCTTCTGCAGGTACAGTCTTGACTCTTCCCTGCTGAAAGCGGTTTACGACCCGAAGGCCTCCGTCCCGCACGCGGCGTCGCTGCGTCAGGGTTCCCCCCATTGCGCAAGATTCCCCACTGCTGCCTCCCGTAGGAGTCTGGGCCGTGTCTCAGTCCCAATCTGGCCGGTCGGTCTCTCAACCCGGCTACCCGTTGTCGGCACGGTGGGCCGTCACCCCGCCGTCTACCTGATGGGCCGCGGAGCCATCCCCTCCCGTCGGGGCTTTAGCCGGGGTGCCATGCGGCACCCCGGGGTATCCGGTATTACCCGTCCTTTCGGGCGGCTATCCCGGGGGAGGGGGCAGGTTCTCCACGTGTTACTCAGCCGTTCGCCACTCGCTTCCCTCCGGAGAGGGGTGCCGTTCGACTTGCATGTGTTAGGCGCGCCGCCAGCGTTCATCCTGAGCCAGGATCGAACTCTCCGTCCAAAATATATGGGCTTCGAGCCCGTCCGGTCCTCTCAGTCATTCGCTGATCGGTTCCGTTCGATTCATATGGTTTTAGTATAGGAAAAGGAATTTCTCGGGGCCGCCTCTCGGCGGCCTTGCGAAAAACAAATCCAAGTTAGACCATTTCAAATGGTTCGATGTCTGCCCGGATGCGACACTTGAAGTGTCCATCCTCGCAGTATCCGGTTCTCAAGGTGCACGCCTGCGCTGGTTCCCGGTTGCACCGGGCCGCGCGGCAAGGAGATATATTGCCAGACCGGAGGGGCGCCGGGGGCGGGAATCGCGCACTCCATATTTTGTTCACAAATGAATATGTCCCTCAGTCGCGTCCCTGAGGTTATAACTGAAGCATTGGCTTCTGATATTGGCGATGACCAGCTGTTTTATGTGTATTGAGACATCGGTCATCTCTGGAGCGCTACTTTACTCCAAAGGCATCAGTTATTTGTTTCCCATCGGTAAAAGGCGGGTTTTGTTCGCCAAGCGTTCTTATATATAGCTAGATACGGGTTCGAACCCGTGCACCGGCAACAAAAAAGCGATCAACCGGAGTCGATCGCTTTCTGTTCTATGGTGGAGCATCCAAAGGATGTTTCCGAACTCACTTTCTCGCTGCCATTCATGCTGTCGAAGCATCGTTCGACCTCCGCAGTCCCATGTTTTGAGGATCTGCCGTGTTTATCACTGCTATTAATGAGTGTGCGGAAGTGATCCTCATACAGATACGTGCGATCCGCCAGAGAACTGAGAAGCATCTTTCTGCAGCCCTCGTTGTCTATCCTCGCATCTCTCAGGTCTTCCGGAAATTCACAAGCAGTCTTAGGGTCAGTTTGTTTCTGCTTTCAGAGACTTGTTTGAGAGTTATTAAAGACAGTTCAAAACAATAAGTGAGACACCATAAAGCAGAGCAAGATGTGCCGGATAGAAAACGTAGAAGAAGTATTTCAGCTTCAGCCCTCGCTTGCCATTATAAAGATTGATAAGCAGCAACGAAACGACCGCGGCAGCAACATCAGGATTAAATACATTAGCTGTAGCAAACTCAAATCCGCCGCCAACTATATGGCATGACGAAAGGAGCACTACGCATACTGCAGCAAAGAACATCTTGGCCTTGCTGTCGTGGAATAAATAGAATGCAGCCACAAGCAGAATGCCATACACGCCGCCATCTAGTTTAGTGTATTCAGCTGCCAGTGCTATCAAAACAATCAGAGCAAATTCTGCGATGTGCCTCTTCCATTTTGAAAGACTTTGTATCTTTTCCAGAATAATCAAAAAGACCAAGGAAAGCAGGAGCTCACACATAACATTTTGTTGCCGAAGGTCGAATAGTTGCCCGGTTTGAACAAAATCGTATATGGGCTCCGCAATGATTGCGAAGACAAGCATATTTCGCAGGTACTTCTTTATGTCATGAGTATGCAAAAATCCCTCAACTATCAAAAAGCAAAATAAGGGAAATGCAATTCTGCCAAGAACATGAAGCACATCCGAAGCCTCGCTTAGAATCGCCCACTGCTCGTCTGATATCTGATTGTACGATGCGTGAGTCATGATTCCATTGGTCAGGACGATCCTGCTTACATGATCGAGAACCATCGAAATGGCCGCTATTATCTTTAATGTGCTGCCGCTAATTCCGTATCTGTCTGTTTTCATTTCGTTTTCCTTTCTTTGGGTGGGCCGTCAGGGGTTCAGCCTGCTTCGCAGGCGGCCGCTGCGGCGCTTTCGCGCCTTGCGCGCTGCGCTGGCAAACGCTCACGCGTTTACTCAGCTCCGCGCCCTTTCGGGTTCGAACCCGTGCCGCGGTAACAAAAAAGCGGCCGGCATCCGCCAGTCGCTTTTCTATTCTATGGTGGGCCGTCAGGGGTTCGAACCCTGGACCTTGGGATTAAAAGTCCCCTGCTCTGCCAGCTGAGCTAACGGCCCGCGGGTGGCATTGTACCACGGTCTGGGACTATTCCCAACTCCATTGGCCGTTCTGGAAAATCACAACTTCACGTCCATCAGGCGTAATGCCCGTAATATCGATGTCGTCCGTGCCGATCATAAAATCGACGTGCGTGCTCGAGACGTTAACGCCATGCTCCAGGAGCTCCTCCTTGGACATGTCATACCCACCCTCGATGCATTCGGGGAAACCGACACCTAGCGCGAGATGGCAGCTAGCGTTCTCGTCATAGAGCGTATCGTAGAACAGAACGCCACTTTCGCGGATCGGCGTGTTCTTGGAAATGAGCGCGACCTCGCCCAGATGAGCAGCGCCCTCGTCAGTATCGATGATACTTGCGAGCGTTGCCTTGCCCACGCGGGCGTCGTAGTCCACCACGCGGCCGCCCTCGAACTTAATCCAAAAATCTTCGACCTTATTGCCGTGATGGATGAGCGGCATGGCCGAGTACACGATACCGTCGGCGCGCATGCGATCGGGCGAAGTGAAGACTTCCTCGGTGGGAATGTTGGGGAAGAAGGGGTGTCCATCGGGCGTCTTTCCCTTGCCGCCGGCCCACTCGTGACCCTTCGTCATGCCAATCGTCAGATCGGTTCCATTTGCCGCGGTGTAATGCAGGTAGTCGAAACGATTGTCGTTCAGGAAACGCAGGTTCTTTTCGAATGCGGCGTCATGGAGTTCCCAGTCGCTCTCTGGGTCCTGGCCATCGGCGCGCGCGGTGTGCAGAATCGCATTCCACAGCTTATAGATTGCAACCTCATCGGCGTCTCCCGGGAACACCTCGTGCGCCCAAGCCACGACCGGAGCGCCGGCGATGCACCACGGATTGATGTTGTAATCCAGTCCACGGCGGAAAACTTTGCACTGCGTATTCCTCGCCTTTGATGCCGCGGCCGGCTTGGCTGGATCGATGCCCTTGAGGGCCGCAGGATCCGCACCCTCGATAAAGACAAAGCAGGCACCATCCTGGGCCAAGGAATCCAGCTGCATGCGCTTCCACTCGGGCGTCTGCTCAAAATAGCTTTTCTCGACATGCTCGTACGTGAGCCTCGTCACGGCATCATCGGCCCAGATGACCGTCACGTGGCCGGCGCCGGCAGCATAGGCCTCCGCGACCACCACGCGCGCAAACGGCGCGCACTCGACCGGAGACTGAACGACGACCTCCTGGCCGGGCTTGACGTTTACGCCCTTGCGGACGACCAGGCGCGCGTAGTTTTTAATCTTGGGCTCCAGGGCCTTCATGCCCTCCAGAGCCTCTTCGACCGTCAGGGCAGCTCGAATCATGTGCCACTCCATCTATCTATAGAACAGTAAAAAGGCGCGCCGCAAAAACGACGCGCCTTATATCTTAGCGATAAGTATGTATGCAAACGCTACTTCTTCTTGGAGTCCTTCTTGTCCTCCTCGGCAGCTGCGCGCTCGATAAGAGCGTTGAGCTTGTTCTCGGACATGCCCTCGGCCTGCGCGCGGTACATGTTGCGCAAGGGACGAATACGAGCGAAGTCATAGATAAAGTCGCCCAAAATGATGACGTAGGACAAAACAATGCCGACCATCTGGACAGGGCTGGACACCATGCCAGCGGGAGCGAAGTACAGCGAGGCCCAAATTGCCACGACGAGCACCATGCCAATGGCGAGCACAATCCACCAGATGCGACGGCGCTTGGTGTAGTCCTCGTCCTGCTTGAGGAGGATATTCGACACCGTATAGATGCGGTCCTCCTTGGCGCGCTGCTTAGCCTTGCGGGCGCGCTTCTCCTCTTTAGAGAGGCCCTCGAGGTTCTCGCCCTTCTCGAGCTCTTTGCGGCGTGCCTTAGACGAAGCCGGCACGACGCGAACGGAGCTCGCTGCTTGGCGGGCGGGCTTAGCAGATGCGGCAGACTTGCGCGCAACCCCGGTAACTTCGTGGGATTGCGTGCGCTTGTTCGTGGCGCTACGGGTACTCACTTATGCGTTCTCCTTCATGCTTGTGAACTGGGAGCCCGTGATGATCTGGAAGGCCTCGCGATAGCGCTCGGACGTGCCATCGATGACCTCGGCGGGCAGGTGCGGGGTCTCCCCCGTCATATCCCAGTTGGCCTTGAGCCAATTGCGGACGAATTGCTTGTCGTAGCTAGGCTGGATCTCGCCCTCCTCGTAGCTGGCAGCAGGCCAGAAACGGCTGGAGTCGGGCGTGAGGCACTCGTCGATCAGCGTGACCTTGCCATCGATGACACCAAACTCGAACTTGGTGTCGGCAATGATGATGCCACGGGTCGCGGCGTACTCGGCGGCAGCCTTGTAGATCTTGAGGGAAAGGTCACGAATCTGCGTGGCGATGTCCTCGCCCACGATCTCGCAGCAACGCTCGAACGAGATGTTCTCGTCGTGGTCACCGATCTCGGCCTTCGTGGACGGCGTGAACAGCGGCTCAGGAAGCTTGGAAGCCTCGGTCAGGCCCTCAGGCAGCTGGATGCCGCAGACGGTGCCGTTCTCGTCGTAGGTCTTCTTGCCCGAACCGGTCAGATAGCCGCGGACGATGCACTCGATAGGAATCGTCTGGGCCTTCTTAACCAGCATGGCGCGGCCAGCGAGGTAGTCACGATACTCAGCAAACTCCTCGGGGAAATCCGCCGGGTCGATGGAAACGAGATGGTTGGGGACGATGTCGGCAAACTTATCGAACCAGAATGCCGAGATGCGATTGAGCACCTCTCCCTTAAACGGAATCTCGTCGGGAAGAATGAAGTCGAACGCAGAAATGCGGTCGGTGGCGACCATCAGCAGGTTTTCACCGGCATCGTAAATATCACGAACCTTGCCACGGGAATCCGGACGACGCTCCATCGTTGTCACGTGAGTCACTCCTTACCTAAATACGACAGAAATGCGGGTTCTTTCCCGCATGTTTTCGCAAACTCGGAGCGGCAGGGACGCGGCCCCTCCTTCACCGAATAGCGAAAAGCTAGTGCTCCATTGTAGTAGATGCCGCGTCTGCCGTGTGCTCGCGGGGCAGATGAATTGTAAAAGTCGTACCCTTTCCAAGCTCCGACTCCACGGATATGTAGCCATGGTGACGCTCGACGATCTGCTTGGTCACGGCGAGGCCGACGCCCAGGCCGCCAGCTTCGCGGGCGCGGCTGGCATCGGCGCGCCAAAACCGCCCGAAGATGCGCGACAAATCGTCCTTGGCAATACCGATGCCGGTATCAGAAACGGCAATGCTGACGTGCTTGCGGTCACTGAGCACCGACACCACGACCCAACCGCCCTCGGGGGTGTAGCGCATGGCGTTGCTCATGAGGTTGATAACACATTGCGTGATCATGTCGGGATCGGCCTCGACGACATCGTCGTGCCCTTGGGTTTCATCTGCAAAGCGAAGACGAAGGTCACGGTCGGCAAACAGACGCTCCTGGCCGTTCACAATCGATCGCACGAACGGAACCATGTCCACCGGTTCTAGATTGAGCGGAGCCGTGCTGTTTTCCATACGCGATAGGTCGAGCATCTGCTGCACCAGACGAGCCAGGCGACGCGTCTCGGAAGCAACGGTTTCCAAATGCTCATCGTCGGTGGGATACACGCCATCCTGCATGGCCTCGACCGTTGCGAGCATGGCCATAAGCGGCGTGCGAAGCTCGTGTGCAACGTCTGAGGTCAGGCGCTTCTCGTGTTTCATATCCTTCTCGAGCGAAGTGGCCATCTCATCGAAGGTCTCACCCAGCTGATCGATCTCGTCATCACCGCGCAGTCCCGTGCGAGCCGACAGGTCGCCGTCACGGATTTGCTTTGCGGTACTGGTGATGCGATGAATCGGCTTGGTGAGCATGCGCGACACGAGCGATCCGATAACGACCGAAATGCAGATTGCAACAACCGCGGCGAGGGCCATGGCGTTAAAGGTCTTCTCCCTAAACGCAGAGTCCGCCTTGGTGAGCAGAGCGTCGGAGCCGATGGCCCACAGCTTTACCTGTCCGACATGCTCGCCGGAAGACGTTACAATCTCGACGTTAGCAACGCTATCGGAGTCGGTTGGAGCAGACGAGACCGGGCTATGCGATGCCCTCTTGCCGCTCGTGTCGTCGGTCGTAGCCTGGTTTTCGCGTACATCGGCGGTGGCGCTTGCCGAGGGCCAGGAATCGTCATAAACGATCACGCCCTTTTTATTGACGACCTGCATACCCAGATCGTCGGAAACCAAACTCGACGTTGCGACCGTGCGCAGTTCTCCCGCGGTCCAAGAGCCGTTTTCCTCATATGAGGTTGCCAACTTCTCGGCAGCGGAATTTGCGATTTCGACGATATTGGAGCGTGTGTAATCCGAAAAGACCGTGCCCCACACAACAGAGACAACGCCCACCAGCACCAATACCGTCATGAGCGATGTCAGAGCAAAAGCAAGTGCCATGCGCGAGGGATAGCTCATCGTTGGCCGTGAATCGGAACGAGGCGTGTTCCAACTAGCCTTGGAACCCGCCTCGCTCTCCTGCTTGTGCTTTTGTCCGATTTCAAAGCGCGCAGGTGTCATATGTGATTTCCCTATTTCTCGTCCGACTTATCGGTCTTGGCCGGAGCCTCGAAGCGATAGCCGACACCATGGACGGTGTAGAGCCACTTGGGCTTCTTGGGATCATCGCCCAGCTTGGCGCGAAGATTCTTCACGTGGCTATCGATGGTGCGCTCATAGCCCTCAAAGTCATACCCGAGCACTTTCTCGACCAGCTCCATGCGGTTATACACACGGCCGGGATGGCGGGCAAGCGTGGTGAGCAGCTTGAACTCGGAAGCCGTCAGATCGACTTCCTTGCCCTCGACCAAGATCTTGTGGCCCGAGATATCGATGACCAGATCGCCGAAGTCGAGCACCTCGACGGCGGGCTCGTCGGCCTGATGGGCACGGCGGAACAGAGCACGAACGCGGGCGACGAGCTCGCGCGGCGAGAACGGCTTAATCAGATAGTCATCGGCGCCGAGCTCAAGACCGATAATACGGTCCTCGATCTCGCCCTTAGCCGTCAGCATGATGATGGGGACATCCGAGGTATCGCGAATGGTGCGGCAAACGCGCTCGCCGGGAATCTTGGGGAGCATAAGGTCGAGCACGACCAGGTCGAACTGATGCTTCTCGAACTCCTCGATCGCGGACTGACCGTCGCCGACGCCCACAACCCAGTAGCCTTCGCGCTCGAGATAGGCAGCGACGGCGTCACGGATTGCCTTCTCATCCTCGACCAGCAGAATCTTTTTTGCATCTGAAGCCATAACACGGCCCCCCTGTCTCAATTAGCTAAGAACAAGCCCATTTTAACGCACCTGAGCCCGCCGGATGCCGCTATGACGCGGCAGCTCGGCGGGCGGTACTCACAATTACAACGCGTTTATTCCCCTGTTGGCGCCTTTTTAACCCCTCTAAGCTTAAAGAGAGAATAGGCGTGCAGTGACCGTCTCTGGTATACCCTGGCTGTTGCGCACCGTGGCGTACGTAAGGAATGAGTCCGACTTTCCCGCCGTAGCTGGATAATCGCCATACTCCAAAGCGCGGTCGGGCGACAGCAGCGAGCCATAGGTCTTGGCAGAGGTGTCGATCAGGAAATGCGACGCCTGTACCTTAACAAGGTATTTATTCTTCTTGCCAGCCGCACATGCAAGCGGCTCGCGGGACAGGAAGAGATACGGCCCTCCCTCATTACCGATATACGTGCCCATGTTGCCCAGGCTGCCCACGCCACTATAGGTCGCCTCGATAGAAAACACGAAGGTATCGCCCATATATACGGCCTCGAAAGGCGAGACTGACGAGGGAAGGACTAGCTGGGCACGCTTGGTGTTGTTGCCGTCGGTCAGATCGATTGCCGTTATGCCGTAGTAGACGCCCTCGTCGTTGCGGACACGCGGCGAGATGGTCAAAATGCCGTCGCTCGCGCGCGGGGCCGATGCAAAGCGGCCCGTCGATTTCCAAATTACCTCGGCCTTGGATTCATCAAGCGAGCGACGATAGCAAAACGAATCACTACTCGTTTTATTGCCGCCTGCCGAAGGCATTTTATACCAGATGACTGATGACCCGAACGCCGTAAACAGGGGCGGATCATAGTCCTTGCCACCTCGATCGAGCTCAACCACATCGCCAGAGAGCGAAGCGCCCGACAGATTTTGAGCGTAGAGCTTCCACGATGAATTGGCAAAGTTCATCTCAACCCACGCGAATACGCCGTCGCCGGCACGGACATCGTAGAATGCGTATCCCGTGCCCTCGATAGGATCCTCGATTAATGTGGTAAGCGAGCCATCGCCCAGGTTGAGCACGCCGAGTGTGTTGGCGTGCAGTGCCGATGCGGGCGCCATCATCGCCGCGGCGTAATCGCCGTCGCAGTAGTACAGCAGCGTACCCAGAGGCAGCGTCCACGACGCCGCCGGCTCAAGATCGATGTCGACAGCCTCATACTCATCCGTAATCGAGATGATTTTGGAATCGTCCTTGATAACCTGCGGCTCGCCGGCGGCATCATCGCTGG
>OHMW01000872.1_pt1 | contig 16381 bp, 14 predicted proteins | sample 1569391 | NCBI WGS metagenome assembly OHMW01 (sample SAMEA3879557, study PRJEB24766) | human gut metagenome | biome: human-associated habitat; feature: feces | place: USA | collected 1985/1987 | reverse complement strand
TTTCTCTCTGTTTTGGCAAGTGTAGTTGCCTACTACATCTGCAAATGGTTGGACGAAGATGAGTAACAGGCGGTAGCCAGCCTCAGGAATAAACCACCTGTTCCAAAACGGTATAGAAAACCCCCAGTGCTGCAACACTGGGGGTTTTTGCTTTGGCGATCAGTCATGAACGCACATTATCCTTTGCCTATGGCTAATATATCATATTTCAAAGGCAAAATCAAGTGTGAGTCTTTTCCTCACTCTTTTTTGTTTGCCTTTTGGTATATTTTCGTTTTGTTTTTTCAATACCCTGGTCTTGGATATATTTTTCTATCGTTTCAATGCCTGCTCCTCCTGTAGTCGTAATAAAATAACTGTCTGACCAGAAAATATTATTCCACAACTTATCCTTGATTTCATCCCAGAAATTTGCTCGGATTTCTTTTGAAAGCTGCGTCTTAAGACTGCACACGACAACAGATGGCGCTGCTGTTGCAGGAAGTTCAAACAGGATGTGGATATGATCCGGTTCTCCGTTTAGTTCTATGAGCCTGCCCTGATAACACTGCCCGATCAGATGGGCGGCATACTGTCTCATGTGCTCAATAATCGGTTTTGACATTACTTTTCTGCGATACTTAATAACAAACACAGCATGATAAGTAAGTTTGTAAACGGCATGTCGTTTTCTGTTAAAATCGTCCATAAAAGCCTCCATTCTTTTTTACAATCGACACTTGAAATATTTCTTTGAATGTGCTATAATAATAACATATTTAAAATGATATTGCAACAGTTAACTGATTTACAATCGAGGTGATTTGTATGGAGCTGTCAAGAACAATCAATTCGGACAAACGCTACTATTTGGATGAGAATACCATCGATTCACAGAAGGAGCTGAAAAAGTATTACAGTACCACAATCACTGCAGATTTAAAGACCCGTGATGAAAAGATTAAAATGATTCAGGAAGCACTGGATAAGAAAAAGGCTGTTAAGAACTCAATTCTCGTCCGACACGTCGGGTGGGGTTGTTCAAGAATCTGACAAGTTCAAATTTGTAAAAATAAAAAGGATAAAGAAATGAGAGTTCAACAATATAAATAAAGACGACAAAAAGCCCTTAGCTATGAGTTTTATACCCACAGCTAAGGGCTTTTTAGATAAATATGGATTTATTTGTTGCACAACCACCTGTCAATCATTCTCTAACCCTAAAACCACTGGATTACAAGAATAATGGCTCTCATGCAACCGTTATCAATTTGTTATCAAAAGACTTTTAAAAGTGCTGCAAACCCGCATAAACGCCGGTTTTACTAAGCATTTTTGTTTATTCAAACTCAATCGTTGCTGGTGGTTTTCCAGTGCAGTCATACATGACACGATTGATGTGTTTTACTTCATTTACAATTCTGCTTGTTGTTTTTCCGATTACATCCCACGGAATTTCTGCGCTTTCTGCTGTCATGAAATCAGTCGTTGTTACCGCACGCAGTGCAATTGCGTAATCATAAGTTCTTTCATCACCCATAACACCTACAGAACGCATATTAGTAAGCGCTGCAAAATACTGTCCGATTTCTTTATCTAATCCGGCATTTGCGATTTCTTCGCGCCAGATTGCATCTGCATCCTGTACCATTTTCACTTTCTCAGCGGTAACTTCACCGATAATACGAATTCCAAGACCCGGACCTGGGAATGGCTGGCGGAATACAAGATATTCCGGAATACCAAGTTCCAGACCTGCTTTACGAACTTCATCTTTGAATAAATCACGAAGTGGTTCAATAATTTCCTTGAAATCTACATATTCCGGAAGACCACCTACATTGTGATGAGATTTAATAACAGTAGATTCGCCACCTACACCACTTTCTACTACATCCGGATAAATTGTTCCCTGTACTAAGAAATCAACAGTTCCGATTTTCTTTGCTTCTTCTTCGAATACACGAATAAATTCTTCACCGATGATTTTACGTTTTTTCTCTGGTTCTTCTACACCTTTTAATTTACCATAGAAACGTTCCTGAGCATTGACACGGATAAAGTTTAAGTTGTAAGGTCCTGTTGGTCCAAATACAGCTTCTACTTCATCTCCTTCATTTTTACGAAGCAGACCATGATCTACAAATACACAAGTTAACTGATTTCCAACTGCTTTCGATAACATAACTGCTGCTACAGAAGAGTCCACACCGCCAGACAGTGCGCAAAGTACTTTTCCATCGCCTACTTTTTCACGGATAGCTTTGATACTTTCTTCTACGAAAGAATCCATCTTCCAGTCACCAGAACATTCACATACATTGTATACAAAGTTAGAAAGCATTGTCTTTCCTTCTTTTGTATGGAGTACTTCCGGATGGAACTGTACGGCATACAGGTTCTTCTCTGTATTTTGAACAGCTGCTACCGGACAGTCATCAGTATGTGCAATAATTTCAAACCCTGGTGCAGCTTCTGCAATATAATCATTGTGACTCATCCAGCAAATTGTTTTCTCGGATACATTTTCAAAGAGTTTTGTTGACTGGTTAACCGTAACTTCGATTTTACCATATTCTCTTACAGGCGCTGTCTCTACTTTTCCGCCTAATAAGTGCATCATCAGCTGCGCACCATAGCAGATTCCGAGTACAGGGATTCCCAATTCAAAAATTTCTTTTGTATAAGTTGGTGAATCCTCTAAATATACGCTGTTTGGTCCTCCGGTAAAAATAATTCCCTTCGGCTGCATTTCTTTAATTTTTTCGATATCTGTTTTGTAAGAAAAAATTTCACAATATACGTTGCATTCACGCACACGTCTTGCAATTAACTGGTTGTACTGACCACCAAAATCAAGTACAATTACGGTTTCTCTCTTCAACAAACTCTCCTCCTGTTCTTTTTTGAATCTTTTTAATCAGCTTTTTCATGTTTTAGAAGTATGCATTTTAATTTTTGCATTGTCTAAGTGCTCATATTATAAGCCATCTAACTGGATTTTACAAGTTCTTTCAAAAAAACACCTTTAATTTACAATATCCCTAAGCCCGCTTTGCTTTTACATCGGATTCACATGCACCATACAATGTTTTACAAGAGGAAAATTTTTCTCAACTGCATCATGTACTCTCTGCGCTATTTCATGCGCATTTTCCAGAGAAAGTGTTTTATCTGCTGCAATTTCGATATCCACATAAATTTTTGCACCAAACAATCTGGTCTGGAGCAAATCAATATTTTCCACTCCGGTCTGACTTGCAATCACTTCTCTCATTTTCTGAATTGTTTTTTCATCACAAGATTTATCCACCATTTTATCCACGGCATCTTTGAAAATATCGTAGGCTGCTTTCCCAATAAAAATACAAATCACAACACTTGCAATCGGGTCTAAAATCGGATATCCCATTCGAGCACCTAAAATACCGATAAATGCACCAACAGAAGATAATGCATCGGAGCGGTGATGCCATGCATCTGCCATAAGTGCTCCCGAATTAATTTTCCTCGCTGCCCCTCTTGTGTACCAGTACATCCATTCTTTTGTTGCAATTGATACCACTGCTGCAACAAGCGCAACCAAACCAGGAGCTTTATTTCCTTCCACTCCTTTTATAATCTGTTCTAAACCATTGATTCCTATTCCAATTCCTGTTGCAAATAAAATCACTGCCAAAATAATTGCTGCCACACATTCCATTCTGTCATGACCATACTGATGATCTTTGTCAGATTTTTTTCTTGAAATGTTGATTCCAATCACTGCCACAACTGTACTAAATACATCTGAAGCAGAATGCACTGCATCAGAAATCATAGCACCGGAATGCCCTAAAATACCAGCTAATAATTTCAGCAATGATAAAACAAGATTTCCTGCAATTGTAACTCCGGATACTCTCATCACTATCTTTTTTGATTTTTCATCTGAAAGCTGTTCTAACTGTTCTGCATCCATTTTTATATCCTCCTTCTTCTGTAAAGCGGACATTTGCAATCCACTTCGCTACTTACTCATAAACGCAATCACTTCGCAACCTGTCACAGTGGGATTAGTGCAGAGTATTTTTTGTTTCATAGGACGCTCCTATAAAATAAAGAAAAAAGCACCTGTGGAACAATAAGTAAACTACTGTCCCACAGATGCTTTTCATTTTCACCTGCTGTCACTTTTGTGACCCGGCACGTAAAGATTTTTCTCTCTTTCCTGCCTGTTTCGTTTTACGTCGCCCTCGGCGTTTTTAAGATTTTATGTTATTCTATGACACGAAATACCTGTTAGTCAATAGAAACATTCGTTTTATGTAACCTCAAAAATTCAGGCATTTATGACGCGAAGTCAGCTGCAAAATCGTCCCCAAACTCGAAGATTTAGATAGCACTCACATCATTTTTATACAAGGGAAGCATGTTTCCACTTTCCACCCAGGTAACGGATAGTAAAACAGATAGACCGAAACAGCCAGTCAATCGTCATTGCAACCCATATTCCAAATACTCCCCATTTTAAATACGAGCCTAAAATATAACTGAATCCAATTCTAAACGTCCACATGGAGACAATCGCCAGTATCATCGTATATTTTACATCAGCTGCCGCACGCAAAGTATTTGCAAGTGAGAAAGACAATGGCCAGATAGTTACAACACAGCAGCTATGATAAATCAAAATTCTTCTTGCATATTCACTGGCTTCCGCTGATAATCCATAAACTTTTATAATGAATGGAAGCAGAAGCACCACCAAAATATTCATTAAAATCAAACAGATGTACGTCAGCTTCATTAATTTTTTCGTATAATATTTTACCTGTTCAAAATCTCCCGCTCCAACACACTGCGCCGATACCGTGAGCATTGCAAATCCAATTGACATTCCAGGCAGTACCGCAAACATTGCAATATTATTAGATACCGCATTTGCTGCAATCGAAGCAGTTCCAAAGCTCGTCACCAGGCTGAGTACCAGAATTTTTCCAAGCTGAAACATACTGTTTTCCAGACCGTTCGGGATTCCAATATACAAAATCTTTTTCAAAAGATTCCAGTCTGTATGAAATGAAAATGGATGAAAGATATGAATCTGACGACTCTGATTATTTAACAGAACCAATATAATCGCTGCCGCTACACATCTTGATACTAAAGTTGGAATAGCTACTCCCTCAATTCCTCTGTGGCATCCATAAATTAAAACTGCATTTCCTCCAAGATTAACTGCATTCATAATCAATGAAGTAATCATGGCAATGGTTGAATTTCCCATGGAACGAAAAATAGCTGCACCTGCGTTATATACTGCAATCATTGGGATTGACGCAAACACAATTAAAAGGTAAATATTACAGTTATACATAACATCTGCGTCGATTTTACCAAAAATACCATGCAGGATTACATTTCTACCAAGATATCCCAATGCCATAACCACAACCGACGCTTTCACCGTAAATAACAACAGCTGATTCGTTGCCTTACATGCCTCAGCCTCTTTTTGTTTTCCAATAAACTGACCGGCAATTACTGCACCACCCGTAGCTAATGCCGTAAAAATATTAATAATTAAAACCATTACTGTATCAATTAACGAAACTCCCGATACGGCTGCTTCTCCTACACTTGCTACCATAATAGAATCTGCCAGTCCTACAAATGCCTGCAGAAACTGGTCGATAATCAATGGTACAATCAGTTTTTTCAAATCCTCATTTGAAAAAAATCGCTTCATTTTTTCACTCACACTCCATACTATTTTGTACATTTTCAGATGAGTCTATTATACTCTTGCGATGAGAAAAATAAAAGAGTCGGAACGTTCCAGACTCTTTTATTTTTTATAAACACTGCAAAATCAACCATACATTTTCAAAATTTCGCATCTTTAAATCCTGCTTTTTTATCCAAAAATAAAGGTTTCCTTGATATTCCCATCTGTATTCATCATCGTATCCATCTATTGTTCCCACCTGAAATAAAAGCATCCAATCCTTACCTTTTTCCCAAATTTCCTCTCTTTCCTGCTCCGGCACATCCTGCCAGCCTCTGCCTAGATAATATCCCCTTGTAACTCCTTCACATTCTTCTTCCATTCGACCCTGTAAGACATCCGGATTCCCTAACAATTTTATCCTTCTGTATGCCCATTCGTAATAATATTCCATTCCCTCCTCAAATATCGGAACTCCACAGGATTGCAGACATTCATCATAGTCGTCTAAATCATCACACACAATTCCCTCTGTTTTTTTTAATTTTTCTAAATCCGGAAGTAGCTGTTCATATACCGGCAGGCTTCTTTCGTTTTTTATCCTTACAATTTTCATTTCTGAAATGATTGCATCTTTCTCTAATTCTGCCGGAAAATCCATTGCTTCAAGTTCATTTTCATCCGGAAAATAATAAACCTTCGCACAGCCTTTATTTGCTGGATCATATCCATAATCCATCGAACGCATTTCATAAAAGAAACTAAGAATTCCTTGTTTCGGCAATAATTCTTCTTTATCATAAGGTGCAACATCCTTTAAATTAATCTGTATAATAAATGATAAGGGTCTTTCTTTCCTGATATCTTCAAAATCTTTCCCTTCATAAACTGGCCATTCAAAATCTTTTGGAACATCTGGCTTTCCTCCGATTTTAGACGCTCTTTTTGCAGCACCACTTTTTAGAGTGTAATTGATTACTATTTCTGTTTTCTCATTTTGTTTTATCAACTCACAAATCCTATTTTTTTCTGCCTGATTCATCTTATTTCCCCCAACCTTTTATTTTTATGCTCTTATCTTACCATTCATTCCCTTCTCTGCAAAGAACTATCTTTTTTTCTTCCAAAACAAAAAAGAAAGCCAGATTTTCTGACTTTCTTAATTTTTACAATATAATCAGCAGCAGCGGTCTTACTCTCTTTCTACTGCTTATTCATTACTGATTCATTATTTATTATTTCATTCTATGTTTCATTCTTTTTCCAACAATCACTGCTCCAATTCCCACACAGCCACTTATTCCAAACAGAGCAAGCCAAAATTCTATTCTGCTGTTATCTCCTGTCTGTGCATTTTTAGCAGTTGTACTCTTATTCGCATTACTTGTTGCCGTTTTATTTGCATTATTTGTTGCTGCTTTATTTGCTGTCTTGTTTGAGTTGCTTGCTGTTGCCTTATTTGCATTATCCGTCGTTGTCTTGGTAGATGAGGTCTGTTTTTTATCTAGTGAAGCAATGGCATCTTCTATTGCTTTTGCCATCTTATCGACTTCTTCCTGCTCTGTAATATTTTTGCCTCGAACAACCGCCTGAACTGCTTTTTCTACTCCGCTAAAATCTTTATAATTTTCTTTTTTCAGCGCATTTGCCTTTTTAATTGCTTCATCTGCTTTTGTATAATCTGCATCTTTATAAGTCAATGTCAGTGTCTGGGTATGCGTAGCAATATCTGCAGTAACCGTAATTTCACCGCTAAAAGGATTACAATTATCCGCAGTTATTTCAACCGGATAAGTTCCTGCTTCTAATTCAGCCAAACCTGAAGACACTTCTTCTCCATTTACTTTAAGAACCACATTTGTCAATTCTGCCGGCACTACAGCAAAGGAAACTTCATACTTAGGTTTTGGCAGAACCGGAGTCTTTTCAGAAACATAATTATAATTTCCGCCACCTGCCACAATTTCTTTATAAAATGCTTCTGTTCTCATAGAATCAAATGGTTTCGCTGTACCTGCTGCTGCATTTTTTCCGCACGCCAAAACATTTTCTTTCTCTGTATAATAATTATTCGTGAAAATACCTGTACCTGAAACTGCTCCACCAATGCCACCAAACCGGCTATATGGAACAGTCGTTGCCGTATACTGTGACAAATCAATATTTCCGGCGAAATAACAGTGGCTGACTGTCGTTTCATTTCCCACTGTTCCTACAATTCCTCCAACATCCGTAATCCCTTTTCCGAGCGGGGTTAATGTTCCTGTTGAATAGCAGTTTAAAATCTTAGAAGTTCCACTAATCTGTCCGACAATTCCACCACCATGACTTGCTGCCAGTATCATATTTCCAGTATTTACACAATAACTTACTTCTGTATCTCCAGTAGCATATCCTAAAATTCCACCTGCATAAATACTTCCCATGTCACCTGTTATCGTAATATTTCCTTTATTTTCGCAGTAATTTATCTTTGTATTTTCTGCGTATCCACACATTCCGATAAATCCATAAATATATTTCCCATTATTCTGAAATCCAACTTCTGACACACAGTCAAAATAGAAGCATTCTCTGCGTATCCTGCAATTGTTCCAAAAAAGGTATATTCACTGTCGTCTGCTGTAACATTAACGTTTCCTTTTACTGTCAGACTTGAAATTTCCGCCTTTTCAACGTATCCAAAAAAACCTCCAACTGCTCCTTTTCCATAACCGGAAGAAAAATCCAGATTTGAAATCACATGTCCATTCCCATAAAATTTACCACTGAAACAGTGTTCAATATCTCCGGAAGCATTAGCTTGTCCTATCGGTGTCCACTCCACACCCGATAAATCTAAATCTGCATCAAGCACTACAACGGCATCTGTTTTTTCATCATAATCACCTGCATTGACTGCTTTTGCAAATTTCAGCAATTCGTCCACAGAAGTGATTACTGTTTTACTGCCCTGTTCTTCTCCTTCTGCCCATACCGACTCTGGCAGTAATAACAAACACATTGCCAGCACCAGAAACAGTCCTGTAATCTTTCTTTTCATACGCACCTCCACTTTTCCATTTGTCAGCTTATTCCACTCTATCTGACCAAATCATATTGTTTATAATTTATATCATACCTTTTTTTCTGACAAATAGCAATCTATTCGAAGATTTTTTGAGATTTTTCATTCCACACTGTGTGTCCCGGGAGTTTGGCAGTCGAGTAATTAAATGTTCATAAAAAAAGAGAGGATACGCTCTCCTCTCTCTTCCCATTTTTTTATTTTCCCTACATTTCTCCAATTTTCTCTTTCCATATTTCAACCAGTCTTTCCACCGAATATGCTGCATTTGCCGGACTGGTTGATGGAAGTACTTCCGCTTCAATCCCAAGCTCTTTCTGCTGGTATTTCTGAAAATACGTTCCGGAAGTTTTTCCATTACAGAAGATTCGTTTTACATTACTATCTTTTACAATCGCTTTTAAATCCGTCGGAACTACATTTTTAATGCTACTGTCACTGGACCCAATAATATCACAACTGTAAATAGTATCCCAAAGTGCTACATGATGCCGATATAACATTGCTTTCTTTTCTTCGATATTCTTTGGCACCGTTTCATTTAACACTGCTGCGATTACTTTCCAAAATCGATTCTGCGGATGCCCATAAAAAAACATCTGCTCTCTCGATTTTACAGACGGGAGACTTCCTAGTATCAAAATTTCTGATTCTTTATTATAAAGTGCCGGAAATGGATGTGTTACATGAGTATATTCCTTTGTTACTGCTGCTTTTTTGACCATCTTTCTGTCTCCTCTTCTACTTTTGTCCTTCTTTTTCATGCATTAAAAGATATTTCTCCCTCGTTGCAATTCCACCACGAATATGCCGTTCCGATTTATTCCTGTCCAATACCTGGCGTACTTCTAATCCCAAAGTAGGATTAATCTGAATCAGACGCTCGGTACAGTCTTTATGTACCGTACTTTTGCTGATTCCAAATTTCTTTGCAGCCTGACGCACAGTTCCTTTGTTTTCAATAATATAGCATGCAATTTCCACTGCCCGTTCTTCGATATAATCTTTCAACGGATAAGCCTCCGAAGACGCTGTTTTTACAGTGTATGCCCTGGATTTACAGGGTATTCTCCAAACTCTATTGTATTATTTTCCTATTTCCCCTATTCCGGATTAGAACCCGTTTTTCCATTTTCCTGTTCTGTCTGTGTATCCAGCATCATTTTAATAATTTCTTTATCTGTCTGATGCATTCCGACTTTTCCGATGTATCCCACACAGCTGATTGTTTCTTCTGTATCCTCTTTAACAATTCCGGTATATGCTTTATACGCCTTATGATTCATTGCAAGATAATGTGCCATCATTCCCGCGTCTATACTGGATGCAATTTTTGCTGCACAGGAGATTTTTGCACCATCACAGATAATTCCCGGAATATTTGCCAATGTATTGTCAATCGTTGCTTTAATCTGTGCAACACTTCCTCCACATAAATAAGTGATTGCGGCAGCCGATGCACAAGAAGCAGAAACCGCACCACAAAATGCAGACAGTTTTCCAATAAACATTTTTTGGTACGTGGTCAAAAGACCTGAAAAAACCAGTGCCCGATACAATTCATCATTTCTGTAATTTTTTTCTCTTGCATACACGATTACGGGAACAGAGGATGCAATTCCCTGATTTCCACTTCCTGAATTAATAATAACCGGCATATCACAGCCACTCATCCTTGCCTCTGAAGCGGCTGCTGCATAGGCTTTCATACGAGTCACTACTCCGTCTGCATAACTCTCACGCAGCACTCTTCCAATTCCAAGACCATAATCTCCGGAAATCCCCTCATAAGCAATATCCATATTATATCGAATCTGTCGTTCAATCATCGGACGTACTAAATTCAATGGCACTTCATCTGCAAACTGTTTGATATTCTCCAAAGTAAGCACAGAACGGTCTGTCAGACCACCTCCGGTTGCTTCGTTCTCATCACCGATAAAAATCGTTTCTCCATTTTTTTCTATTTTTGCAATATTCGTATGTGAATAACGGATTTCAACCATTGCTGAATCTGCTCCTGCTGACACTTCAACCATAAAATGCAGTGGAATATCCGAATCCAGAAATTCAACTTCACAACGTTTTTGTTCCAACAATTTTTTCGTCTGCGCTCTCTGTTCCTCCGTTACCTTTTCTAAAACTTCCATTTTATTTTCTGAGTGACCTGCAATAGCTCCTAAAATACAGGCTGTTTCGATTCCTGTCATTCCTCCTGAATTTGGAATCGTTACACAACGCACATTTTTAATCATATTTCCCGAACATTTTGCCACAATATATTCCGGTTCACATCCTAATATTTCTCTTGCTTTTGCAGAAGCATAAGCCAGTGCAATCGGCTCTGTGCATCCCATCGCCGGTACTAACTCTTCCTGCAGAATCGCTAAATATTTTTCCTGTAAGTTACTGTTCATTGACGATTTCCCCATCTTTCTACATTTTTTTCTATTGTAACATGATAAGATACCAAGGTCAAAAGACATGATGGGGATAAAGCACCTTTTGACTTTGGTATCTTAAGTAAAGCGGATATTCGCCTGACTATTATCTTCTTTTTTATTCTCCGCTCCGTATCCGTTCTACAACACTTATACGGCACATTTTTTCACATGCCAGATACGGTACGAAAAGCACAATCAAAAGCAAAAACGGTATACAGATTAGAATTGGAAGTACAGTAAATTTCCATGTTAAAAAGAAAAATCCGGATGTATAACTTTTTATTAAAGTCATACTTAAAATACTTCCCGCAAGAACTGCTACTATACTTGTAAAAAGCGCATAATATCCGCCTTCCCACATCAACATCTCTCTTAATTGTTTTCTGGTCATTCCCACTGATTCGAGCATGGCAAATTCCTGTTTCCTTGATAAAATCCCGGTCAAAATCGTATTTACAAAATTTAAAATTCCAATCAATGCCAACACAAAACTTAGAAATCCACCAACGATTACAATCATATTTTGAAGCGTCGCAAATTCTGCCTCCATCGTTGATTTTGAAGTATAAGTTAAATCATCGTTGATATTCGTACAATAGTTTTCCAGCCAGCTCTCTATCTGTTTTTCATCTTTTTTTGATACATTAAATAATGTTTTCATCGGCTGTCTGCCTTCAAAGTAATTTAAAAATTCTGAAGAGGGAAGAATATAATTTATCTCAAGTGAAAAATACATCTGAAATTCTGCCGGATAAGGCATCGACACAAGTGCCATCACCTCATACTCTTTCGTAAACCCATTTTCTCCAGTCAACGTGATTTTGTCTCCAACATCGTAAATCGGTTTCTCGCCATCATCCGATTCGAATTGATTGACCACAATATAATTTCCACTCTTGAATTTCTCCCAATCTAATTCGCCCTGCTCACATTTTAACTTTTCAAATACCAGCTGGTCCAAACCATACATTTTTGCTGTGATGCTCCCACGCTCTTTATCGGCGTCTATTTCCTGTTTCATGTCCTCTTCACCAATCGACTGAATCATGTAAGCAAAATTTTTCTTCCAATCCTTCCAGATTCTCTCTTCCAATCGTTCTTTTTCCCAGTCTGATAACTTCTGTTCCCATTCGCTGTAATAGACATTTCCGCTTTCTTTGATTCCATCCTGTTCCCGTAATTCCGTCAAAAAATCACTGGTGACTCCATCTTCCGTTCTTTCTGAAAGTGCCGGATTATCCGTTGTCGCATCCGTTACCATATAATCGCTTACACTCCTGTTTGATACATATTTATCCATATCAAATCCCTTTAGCAACGTATAAACCGTATTAAGCAGAATCAGACTTAACGATAAGGAAAATACAACCAATACTGCTTTTTTTCGATTTCTTTTGATATTTGCCAGCCCAAAAGCATGCATGGTAAGCTTATGAGTTCTTCTCTTTTTCCCTTTTACCTTTGCATTTACAGAGCTTTCGGTTAGCTTCACAGCTTCGATTGGGGAAATCTTTGCTACGATACGGCACGGCTTAATACAGCTGATTTGAACCGTCAAAAAAGAAAAGACTGCCGAACCGATAAAAATCCATGGATGAAGCACCACATTTGTTCCTTCTGTATCCCCCATACTTAAATTGGCACAGATAATCGGAAGTAATCCTGCACCCACAACCGCACCCAAAATAAGTCCAATCGGAATTCCTGCAAGAGAAAGCAGATTTGCCTGTTTTCTTACTATTTTTCCAAGCTGTTTTTTTGTCGTTCCAATTGTCTTTAAAAGTCCATAAAACCGAATGTCTCCAAACACATTAATGTAAAAAATATTGTAAATAATCAGATAGCCGGAAACCAGAATAATGCCAAGCATTACAATAATAAGTACAACTGTTTCAGCGTCTGCCTTCATGCCAAGATATGCCCAGTTCACTCCCGTTGATTTTTCTTCGAAACCAATCCGCTTATTTAATTCTTCCAGCTGTTTTTTTAGATTAAACGAGGTCTTGAAGTTAAAATCTACCATATAGCTTCCTGCTATATCTCCTCCATATTGATAGCTTTCTGCAGTCGGTGCAAGCTGATTGACCAGTTTTTTCGAAACACACATTACCTGTGACATCGAAACACGATCTCCCTTATACCATCCGCACAGGATAAATTCTTTGGAATATTTCTTTCCTCTTACACTAAAATCAACCAAAAATTTCTCACCGATTTTGCACGGAACGCCCAATGCCTTTAAGGTCAAATCGCTTGCCACACATTCATTTTCTTTCTTCGGCATGTGCCCTTCTTCCGGATAACAAAAACTCCATTTTGCCTCCAACTCCTCATAATAAGCCATTTCTGTGCGTACTTTAATCAAAGGTTTATTCTCTGCATCAGCAAGTGCAATTCGATAAGAAACCGATTTTAAGCCCTTGTCTTTTGCCACTTTTTCATATTCTGATTTTGTTAAGTATTTATATCCTGCATGAGCACTGCCTCCGACCTGCCGCATTGTAGATTCCTGATTTTTTTCAATCAGACTTCCTCCAATCGTAAACAGCGCAGTAAATAAAACAGAGGTTAATACAATGGCTAAAATTGCAATTAAATTTCGCTTTTTTCTTGCCTTTAAAGACTTCAATGCAATTTGATTGATCATCTTTTTATTTTTCACGTTCGACACAGTCTGCACCCTCTTTCTGATTTGGATTTTTGTCCATTATCTGCAAGGTCTGCTTTCCGGACACAATTTTTCCATCTTCAATCCGAATGATGCGATCCGCCATCTGGGCAATTTCTTCATTGTGTGTAATCATCACAATCGTCTGATGAAACCGCTCACTGGTCACTCTCAAAAGTCCAAGCACATCCTGACTGGTCGCTGAATCAAGATTTCCGGTCGGCTCATCCGCCAAAAGAATTGCCGGTTTCGCTGCCAGCGCCCTTGCAATTGCAACCCTTTGCTGTTGTCCTCCCGAAAGCTGACTTGGAAGGCTTTCTAATTTCTTATTTAATCCCAAAAGCCCGATGATTTCTTTAATATAAGCTGTGTCTACTTTGTCTCCATCAAGCTCAACCGGAAGTACCACATTTTCGTACACATTCAAGACTGGAACTAAATTATAGCTTTGAAATACAAAACCAATCTTTCTTCTTCTGAAAATACAGAGTGCATCTTTTTTTAACTGATAAATTTCTTTTCCATCTACAAATACCTTTCCAGAAGTTGGCTCATCCAAGCCGCCAAACAGATGCAACAGGGTCGATTTTCCAGAACCTGACGAACCGACAATCGCAACAAATTCTCCTTTTTCTACAGATAAATCCACACCGTCTAAGGCTTTTACTGTATTTTCATGATTTCCATAATATTTCTTTAAGTTCTCGCATTTTAATACTTCCATCTCTCATCTTCCTTTCTGTTTTTCCTAATTTCTTATCTAATCTCTTTTGTTAATTTCAGTATAACAAAGAACTCTTTCGAGATTCTTTCGGAAATCTAACAGTTTTGAAAGATTTAAGACTCCTGTCCTACCTTGGAAGGTAACATAAAAATGTACTTCCTTTTCCCACTTCTGAATTTACTTTTATAAATCCTCCCTCTTTTTGCAAAATCTCCCTCACAAGATACAGTCCGATTCCAACGCCTTCTTCCTGCTGTACTTCTTTTGCCCGATAAAACCGCCCAAATATCTTTGGAATTTCTTCTTCTGAAATGCCACGTCCTCTATCACTTACCGCAATCACGCACCACATTTCATACAGCTTGGTTGAAATCAGGACTTCACTTCCTGCCGGACTGTACTTCACCGCATTGTCGAGCAAATTATAAAGTGCTTCTTCCGTCCATTTTCTATCAAAAACAGCCTCTGCCTCAAAGTCCATTTCTATCTTTATCTGAATTTCTTTTTTCTCTGCCTTCTTCCGAATTTCTTCTACTGCACTTTCAAGTAGCGGTTTTACCTGACTTTTAACCGGCACCACCTCTAAAATATTTGTTTCTAATCTGGAAAGTTTCGTTAACGCCTGGATTAAAAATTCCAGTTTCTGTGCCTGTGCCTGAATCTGTCCCAGCAGTTCCGCTTCCATACCGTCTTCTTCCAACTGTTCCGAAAGCAGTTCACTGTATAGTTTTATGTTTGCCATTGGAGTTTTGGTCTGATGAGAAATATCTGAAATCAGCCCTTTGATATTAGCCTTTTCTGTCTCTAAATTCTGCTTTGCCATTGCAGAATCCTGTAAAAACCGTTTCCACTTTGACTCTACTTTGGAAAGTTCACTTTCATCATATTTAGACTCTTCAAATTCTCCACGGATTCCCTCATCAAGCATTTGATTTAACCGTTTCCAGTTTCTTCTGCGCCAAATCACTTTTTTATCACTCTTCTTTCCTCCAGACATAGCCTTGACCATATACAGTCTGTATGTATTTTGTCCCACCTTCTATTTTCTTTCTCAGCCGGTTGATTGTCACAGACAGCGCATTTTCATCCACAAACTCAGCGCCATCCTGCCACAGACGTTCCATCAAAATTTCTCTTGTCAAAATCCGTCCCTGATTTTTCAAAAAAATCTGAAGCAGTTTCTGTTCATTTCTGCTTAAACTTAATTCTTCTTCTCCTTTAAAAAAACAGAGCCGTTCAAAATCAAATTTCAAATTCTCTATCACATAACAATTTGGCAAAATCGACTTTATACTCTGATTTTCACGCTGTTCCCGAATCCGGCGTTTCTGCACTTCAATCCTTGCACGAAGCACCGCCAGACTAAATGGTTTGGTAATATAATCATCTGCACCGAGTGAAAGCCCTGTCACCTGGTCGATTTCCAAATCATTGGCAGTTAAAAGAATCACCGGAACTTTCGATGATTCTTTTACGAATGCCAAAAAATCATATCCGCTTCCATCCGGAAGATTCACATCAAGAATGACAAGGTCTGCATTCTCACTTTCCCACATTTCTTCTGCCGTTTTTAAATCATAACAGACTGTGATTTCGTTCTCTTTTTCAGAAAGTGCCAATTCAATTCCCTTTGCAAGTGCCTTGTCATCTTCCACTATCATAAGTTTCATTTTCTTTTTTCCTTTTTATTTTTCTTGTAAAACTGCGGTAAAGCGGACATTCGTAATCCGCTTCGCTACTTACTCATGAACGCAGTCGCTTTGCGATCTGTCAGTGGGAGCTTTCAACT
>OHMW01000836.1_pt1 | contig 16784 bp, 9 predicted proteins | sample 1569391 | NCBI WGS metagenome assembly OHMW01 (sample SAMEA3879557, study PRJEB24766) | human gut metagenome | biome: human-associated habitat; feature: feces | place: USA | collected 1985/1987 | reverse complement strand
TATAAATAAATGAATCTTAAATTATTAGTTAAATGGTTGGAATGTATATAATCATACCGATAGTAACCTTCATCATTGGTGGGTTGCTTGCGTGGCTGGGCATGCGTTTCCTTCTGAAGTCGAAGTACGACTCCGTGCTTCAAGAGGCGGAGAAGGAGGCCGAGGTGATAAAGAAGAACAAGATGCTGGAAGTAAAGGAGAAGTTTCTTCATTTGAAAGCGGACTTGGAAAAACAGGTATCACAGCGTAACGCTAAGATCCAGTCTGTCGAGACTAAATTGAAACAAAGAGAACTGACGATGAATCAACGTCAGGAAGAGTTACAGCGTAGGAATAACGAGGTAGAGGCTGTAAAGGAGAATTTATCTTCTCAGTTGGAGTTGGTGGAGAAGAAGAAGCAAGATTTGGATAAACTTCATCAGAAGGAAGTGGAGCATTTGGAGGCTATCTCCGGGTTGTCCGCCGAGGAAGCCAAAGAGCGTTTGATCGAGTCCTTAAAGGATGAGGCAAAGACGCAAGCCGCTTCTTACATCAACGAGATCGTCGAGGAGGCGAAGATGACCGCTAATAAGGAGGCGAAGAAGATCGTGATCCAGTCTATCCAACGGGTAGCGACGGAGACGGCTATCGAGAACTCTATTACCGTGTTCCATATTGAATCGGACGAGATCAAAGGACGTATCATTGGTCGTGAGGGACGTAATATCCGTGCTTTGGAGGCCGCTACCGGTATTGAGATCGTGGTGGATGATACGCCTGAGGCTATCGTTCTTTCCGGATTCGATCCGGTTCGCCGTGAGATCGCTCGTTTGGCCTTGCATCAATTGGTACAGGACGGACGTATCCATCCGGCTCGTATCGAGGAGGTGGTAACGAAGGTGAAGAAGCAAGTGGAAGACGAGGTCGTAGAGACTGGTAAGCGTACCGTGATCGATTTGGGTGTGCACGGTTTGCATCCGGAATTGATCCGTATGATCGGTAAGATGAAGTATCGTTCTTCTTATGGACAAAACTTGTTGCAACATGCTCGTGAGACGGCCAACCTTTGTGCCGTGATGGCTTCTGAATTGGGCTTGAACCCGAAGAAAGCGAAACGTGCCGGATTGTTACATGATATTGGTAAAGTGCCCGATGATGAGCCGGAATTGCCGCACGCTATCTTGGGTATGAAGCTTTGCGAGAAATATAAGGAGAAACCGGATATTTGCAACGCCGTAGGCGCTCACCACGATGAGGTGGAGATGCAGACGCTGTTGGCTCCGATCGTACAGGTTTGCGACGCTATTTCAGGTGCTCGTCCGGGTGCACGTCGTGAGATCGTAGAGGCTTATATCAAGCGTTTGAATGATTTGGAACAATTGGCTTTATCGTATCCGGGTGTTGTCAAGACTTACGCTATCCAAGCGGGTAGAGAGTTGCGCGTAATCGTTGGCGCTGATAAGATTGACGATAAGGACACCGAGAACTTGTCCGCTGAGATCGCTAAGAAGATTCAGGATGAGATGACTTATCCGGGACAGGTTAAGATCACGGTGATCCGTGAGACTCGTGCGGTAAGCTACGCTAAGTAAGAATATATTTAATATAAATAAAAAAGGCCGGTTTGTGTAAGTCGGCCTTTTTTATATCTGTCGTTATCGATTTCCCAGATCGTCGTATAAAGTTTGTAATAGGACTTTTCCTTTCTCCAAGCGGGTCTCGTTTCCGCTTTCAGGTTCTTCTACTAAAATCTTGTTCCCTTCATTGTCGTATACGGAAACACCGGATTCGTCTATAAAGCCAAATCCATTATTGAATGTATAAAAGGCGTAATGCGGGACGCAAGGATTCAATATATCTTTGCTGAATGAGAACTCATCCGTGGGGAGACCCATCTGATTTAATAAGGTGGCTGCCAAATCGGTTTGGTTCGCATACGTATCGATCACTTTAGGTTCGGCGATCGCTCCGCCTAGCCATAGCATAGGTATGTGGAAACGTAAAGGTCCGTACTCCTGCATGTTTTCAGGGTAACGGTATCCGTGGTCGGAGACAAAGATGACTACCGTATTTTTCCATGCCGGCAGTTCCTTGAACGTATCAATGAAATTACCGATACAGCTATCCGTAAACGCGACGGAGTTTAGATAAGGATGCTCCAAATGGTGAAACGGGACCTCGAATGGCTCATGGCTACTTAATGTCAGGAATGTACTTAACCAAGGTTTGCCGTCGACTGGTCTTTGCTTGATATCCTCGTAAAGATGCGAGAACGTGATATCGTCGTTTGCTCCCCATTTACTCAGACGGCTGCTCAAGGGAAAATCACGGTCTGCCGTTATCTTGCTGTAGCCGGAACTATAGAAATAACTTTGCATATTCGTGAAATTGATATCACCTCCATAGAGCATATCCGCCGTATATCCTTCTTTGTTAAGACTCTTTGCGATAGATGGAAGGGTCTGGCTTTTCACCGGATACTTCATGATGGAGGTGGTGGGTTGGGCTAAATAGCCGTTCAATACGGAGACTAAGCCTCGGTCGGTACGGAACGAGTTGGCATATAGGTTCGTGAATAATACACCTTCTTTGCTCAGCCGATTCAAGTTCGGCGTAATTCCCGGCTCACCACCAACAGCCTCGATAGCATTTGCCGTGAAACTCTCCATGATGATAATGAGAATATTGGGACGAGTCGTTGTCAATAGCTTGACAGGCTCTGTAGGTATGGAATCTCCCGGGCATAAGGAGTCTTGGGCTTGAATGAGCGTATCGAATAAGGCTTTCCGCTTTTCCTCCGGATAGAAATCGAATTGCGAGGCAAAATCCTGTTGCTTACTCAATGAGGCTATCAGACTGAAACACGGGTTGATCGCCGAATGATTCAAGAACTGGTTCTGGCTGAAATAAACCATGCCGACATTTGCCGTAGACGTAGTTACGCCTCCCCGGATCGGAATAAACAATATTCCCCCTGCTAAGAGGATGGCGAAAGTACTTCCCAATTGTTCCAATCCCGTAGGTGGAAAGCTAGGCTTTACTGGCGCGAACCGGAGGATGAAGGTGAACCAAGCATAGATACCTAGCGCATATGCCACGAATACCAATAATTGGATAAAGAACATTCCCAGCGGAACGCTCGCCATCGCATCGGCGGGCGATTGTAGGTAGAAGAATAAGGTAGCGTCCAACCTGAATCCCCAAAAGCTATATAAAGCCACATCTACGGAAAAGATCGCGGATACCAGAATTCCCATGATCAAGAAGTTCCCTTTCAATACCTTCTTTAGCCAAACGCCCGGAATCCAAACTGATACTAAAGTCAATAGGAGAGGGATGGCCGTAAGGTATCCCGCTATCGTACAATCCAGCTTCAGCCCATGAAGCATAACCTGTAGGAAGTCCGTGAAGGTACAAGCCTCGGACAACGCATGCTGATAAAACATAAATACCGGTTTTTGAATAACAAAAACCGGTAGCCATGCGATAAAAACGATTAGTATGAATAATAATCTTTTTTTCATTTCGAATATAGCTTTTCCCGTAACTCAGCGATAGCCGGATCTGTGATGTAATCATCGTAATCCATCATCTTATCGATGATACCGTTAGGAGTCAGCTCGATGATACGGTTCGCCACGGTTTGTATGAACTCGTGGTCATGGCTGGAGAACAGGATATTTCCCTTGAATGTCTTCAATGTATTATTGAAGGCTTGGATGGATTCCAAGTCCAAGTGGTTGGTCGGAGTATCCAAGATCAAGCAGTTGGCGTCGGTGAGCATCATACGTGAGATCATACAACGCATCTTCTCACCTCCGGAAAGTACGCTTACCTTTTTCATGAGCTCCTCGCCCGAGAACAACATACGTCCGAGGAAGCCTTTCAAGAATACCTCGTTAGTATCCGGCGAGAACTGGCATAACCAATCGAGCAGGTTGATATCTGTATTGAAATATTTGGAGTTATCGAGAGGAAGATAAGAGGTCGTGATCGTCTGTCCCCACTGATACGTACCGGCATCCGCTTTCTCCTCACCGTTGATGATCTGGAACAAGGCGGTCATGGCACGAGGGTCGTGACTGATAAATACGATCTTGTCATCCTTCTCCACGAAGAAGTTCAAGTCCTTGAACAATACCTGTCCGTCGATACTCTTCGACAATCCTTTCACCTCAAGGATCTGGTTGCCCGGTTCGCGGTTAGGCGTGAACAAGATTCCCGGATAGCGGCGTGAGGACGGTTTGATCTCCTCGATATTCAGCTTCTCCAACATCTTTTTGCGACTGGTGGTCTGCTTGGACTTCGCTACGTTGGCACTGAAACGGCGGATAAATTCTTCCAACTCTTTCTTCTTCTCCTCGGCTTTCTTATTCTGGTTCTGCTGTTGACGAAGGGCTAACTGGCTAGACTCGTACCAGAAGCTATAGTTTCCGGCGAATAATTGTAATTTACCAAAGTCGATATCCACGGTATGCGTACAAACGGAGTCGAGGAAGTGACGGTCGTGGCTTACCACCAGCACCGTATGCTCAAAGTTGGAGAGGTACTCTTCCAGCCAAGTCACGGTCTCCATATCCAAGTCATTGGTAGGCTCGTCCAGCAGCAAGTTATCAGGATTTCCATAGAGAGCTTGCGCCAGCATGACACGCACCTTTTCTTTGTTGTTCAACTCACCCATCAACAGATAATGCTTGTCTTCCTTGATACCCAAACCACTCAACAAGGCGGCAGCATCGCTTTCGGCATTCCAGCCGTCCAACTCGGCAAATTTCTCTTCCAATTCGGAAACCTTCAGCCCATCCTCGTCTGTGAAATCCTCTTTGGCATACAGCACTTCACGCTGCTTCATGATATCCCACAACACCGTGTGTCCCATCATCACCGTGTCCATCACCGTAAAAGCATCCCACTTAAAGTGGTCCTGGCTCAAAACGGAAAGACGCTCTCCCGGAGCCAGCATGATGGAGCCCGTCGTAGGGTCCAGCTCCCCGGAAATCGTTTTCAGGAAAGTAGATTTTCCGGCGCCGTTGGCACCGATGATACCATAACAGTTACCACTTGTAAACTTCAGGTTTACGTCATTGAACAACACTCTTTTACCAAACTGTACTGAGACATTAGAGACTGTAATCATCTTTATATTTACGATTTATTTATTTACAATTTACTATTTAATACCTATTAGTCTGCGAATTGCGAGTGCAAAGATAGTTATTTTTCCATGAATAGACACAGAGAAGCGCTGTCAATCTGACATAAAAGTATTACCTTTGCAGCGTTTTCGGCAAAAATATCCGTTTTGGCAAAGTTTTTGCTGGAGCACTAATATCGTATTAACTTAAACCCTTAACAGCAATGAAAGCTAAATCATTTTACAAGAATAATAAGCATAACAATATGAATCCGAAAGAAAAAGAAAACAACCAGGAAGAGGAGCTGAAAACTCAAGCTACTCCTAACGAATGTGACGAAGAAACTGTCGGACAAGAAACTTCACAAGAAAACGAAGCTCCCCTGACAGAAGAAGAAAAGCTCGCCCAGGAACTGGAAAAGGCCAATGAACAGATTGAAGAGCAGAAGGACAAATACCTGCGCTTGTCTGCCGAGTTTGACAATTACCGCAAACGTACCATGAAGGAGAAAGCAGAACTCATCCTGAACGGTGGTGAAAAGAGTATCAGCAGTATCCTACCCATTGTGGATGACTTTGAACGCGCCCTCAAAAACATGGAGACAGCCACCGACGTAGCTGCCGTAAAAGAAGGCGTTGAACTTATCTACAACAAATTCATGTCTGTATTGGGACAAAACGGCGTTAAGGTAATAGAGACAAAGGAACAACCGCTCGATACAGACTATCACGAAGCCATCGCCGTGATTCCGGCACCCAATGAAGCATTGAAAGGCAAAATTCTGGACTGTGTACAAACCGGTTACATCCTAAACGACAAAGTGATCCGTCATGCCAAAGTGGTAGTCGGAGAATAACATAAAACTGTATGGAAAAAAGAGATTACTACGAAGTATTGGAAGTCGAAAAGACAGCAACGGTAGAAGAAATAAAGAAAGCCTATCGCAAGAAAGCCATCCAATATCATCCGGACAAGAATCCGGGCGACAAAACAGCCGAAGAGAAATTCAAGGAAGCGGCAGAGGCATACGACGTACTAAGCAATCCGGACAAGCGTGCCCGCTACGATCAGTTCGGTCATGCCGGACTGGGTGGTGCCGCCGGTAATGGTGGTCCGTTCGGCGGCTTCAGTGGAGGCATGTCCATGGACGACATCTTCTCCATGTTCGGTGACATCTTTGGCGGACACAGTGGAGGAGGTTTCGGCGGTTTTGGAGGTTTCGGCGGAGGCGGTGGAGCACAACAACAACGCCGTTACCGTGGTTCGGACCTGCGTGTCAAGGTGAAACTGAACCTCAAGGAAATCTCTACCGGCGTGGAAAAGAAATTCAAACTGAAGAAATACGTGCCTTGTACCCACTGTCATGGTACGGGAGCCGAAGGTGACGGTGGTTCAGAGACCTGCCCGACTTGTAACGGCAGCGGCACGGTAATCCGTAACCAGCAAACCATACTCGGCACCATGCAGACAAGAACCACCTGCCCGACGTGTGGCGGTGAGGGCAAAATCATCAAGAACAAGTGTAAGGAGTGTGCCGGTGAAGGCATTGTATACGGTGAAGAAGTAGTAACCGTAAAAATTCCGAAAGGCGTTGCAGAAGGTATGCAACTCTCTATGGGAGGAAAAGGAAACGCAGGCAAGCACAACGGCGTGCCGGGAGACTTGCTGATTCTTGTAGAGGAAGAACAAGACCCGAACTTGATACGCGATGAAAACGACTTGATTTACAATCTGCTCCTCAGCTTCCCGACAGCAGCCTTGGGTGGTGCGGTAGAAATTCCCACGATTGATGGAAAGGTGAAAGTAAAAATTGACTCAGGTACGCAACCGGGAAAAGTGCTCCGCCTGCGCGGCAAAGGTTTACCCAACGTGAACGGATACGGCACGGGAGATTTGCTGGTAAATGTCAGCGTATACGTACCCGAAACGCTGAACAAGGATGAGAAGAAGGCGCTGGAGGAGATGGAAGAATCGGATAACTTCAAGCCAAATACTTCGATTAAGGAGAAAATATTCAAGAAGTTCAAGAGTCTGTTCGACTGATAAAAAAATAGAGATAATAAAGAAGGCCTCCCAATATGCACTAAAATATCGGGAGGCTTTCCTATTATCTGATTACTGGATTAACAAATAATTCATCCATATACACCGGCGTATCTGCCTCAAAAGCAACTTTGAGATAGCGGGTATTGACATCTATACCTTCAAACAAGACTCCGTCAATCCAGGCATCATGCTTGGCATTCTGGAAGGAAGGAGTGTCTTTAATAGATAATAAACGATACGAGTCTCCATCTAGTGAAGCATATAAATAGACTTTCGAGGGCAGTCTAATACCTCCCGGCCTATAATTTAACATACGCAGTAAAACGTCATGGAGCTCCATTTCCTTTTGCAAATCAACCTGCAGCTCATGATATCCCTTATTAAAGATTATCCAACAACTGTCTCCGGTGTTTTCCTCAGCAATCAAGCCATCCAATAATGCCGATGGAGTCTTTTCGTCCCTTATCATCTCAGGTGTCGCACCATTAGCCAATTTATCAAGGAAAGAAGCTTCAAGCAATTTCCAATATCTCGTACCCCGCTTCCAATCCATATAGTTCTGAAAAGTACAATTGGACCAAATAGGTTGTCCTAACTGAAAAGATGACATCGGATTCTCAATGATGCCACAAAACATGAAAGAAACAATATTCTCCACTCCCGCTGCCGATGCTGCTGCTTGCTGAGAAAGTAAGCGTGAATAGGCAGCCGGAATCAAAGCAGAAGTGCGGTCGTTAAGCTCATCTTCCCACGTAAACGTTTCACAGTTCGCCCATAAGGCAATATTCAGTTTATCATGAATAGTCCGCAGCTTTTGCCAGTTTTCCTTCAAGCGGACCAAAGGAAACTTTTCCCTCACACATCCCACTTCATCTTGATAGGTTATGACATCTACCTTTAGCCTAGACAACCGCCTTTCATATTCCGGATCATCAAAATCAGAATCGACCATGCCATAAGGAGAAATCAGAATTTTCTTATTCGGAGTCAATCTACGCGCCTGCTCTGCCAAAGCATTGACCGCATTCACAGCATGCTCAGAAAGTATAGGACACAAGCAATCCTCAACCGGTAAATACCATCCATAAAGCGCTTTATGTGTCCTATATATGGACGCCAACTCCTTCATCATATCCAATTGCCTTTGCTGAATCACCGGATCGCGTAAATTATCATCCTGGTCTTTAGCCCAGCCAATACTCATAAAAACCTTCATGCCTAGTCGAGCTGCCGCATCCATAATGGCATCCACCGGGCTTTTTCTATTCTCAGAATACGCCCACGGCATTAGTTTTGAAGGATAATAGGCTTCCCCTTCATTAGCTACTGCCATAAAAACTAAATATTCCATCCCCATATCTGATAATTCCTTCACCTTCTGTTCCCACATTCCAGGGTCAGTATTGTCAAAATATTGCAGATTGGTATATTTATTACGTACATCCTGATAAGCTAGATTTATCCATGTACCGGTAATTGGCTTTACTTCGGAAACAATCTTGTCTTTACCTTCTTTTTTTTGTTCGTTCAAATAGTCCAAGTATCCGTTAAACAAATCAATTGTCTCTTTTTCACCTATACAGACAGACATTTCCGGATCATTAAATACACCAGGAAACTGATAACACAAAATAGTCTCAAAATTCTCAAATTGATTTAAGTCTTGAATGATTCCATCTATAGGCCGAGGATATAATGAATTATCCTGGTTGAATAAAAAAGCCTCCAAATCAAACCATAAATGAGCTTTCGCTTCATCACATACTTTTTGTAATAAATTTGCAGCTTCAAGTCCTTTTAAATCTTCTTTAGGCATTCTAGCAAATCCAAATGGACATAATATATCCAGATGCTTCAATAAGTCCGGATAAGTATCCATTCCATTAGGAATATCAAAACTATTGGTAGCCAGCATCATAGGTTTCCCTGGTGCAAAAGTATTACAGTAGGCCTTAAACTCTTTAAAGAAGGTTACAATATCCTCCTTCCTCTTCTTTCTCATCAACGGACTCTTTTCCCAATTATCTAGCCCTCCTCCACTCTCTTCCGAAATATAAAACCCATAAAAGGACTCGTGATGTCCATACTTTTCCCAAAGCTCTTTAGCCACTCGTTTATGCCATTCTAGAGATTCAGTAGTAAAATCAAACCAAGCAAACATGCCAATTCCTAGAAATACATTCATATTTCTCCTATCTGCCTCTGTCAATATAGCCTCAATAGGATCATCAGCCTTGATATCCATCCGTCCCGGATACAGATTTGAAGGATAAAAGGCTTTACCAGTATAATTTGTGACATTTACAGAATGTTTGCCTGCATATTCTTCATTGCGAAAAACCTCCTGAATAACGATAATATTCATATTCAACTTATCCATGGCTCTCACCATCTCGCCCCAATGGCTATCCGTCATTTCCTGAAGTTTTTTGTTCCAATATTTTCCCTCAGTCTCACTCCAGTGATAGATGCCAGTCCAAGCACCAGAAAGTCTCTGAGTAGAACGAATATCGGACTTACAAATTTCAATATCCTTAACTTTCCTATATAGCTTATTTTGACTTTTAACCTTAAAGATTACTCGATTTTGGCCTATCCTCTTTTCTGTATCTACAATAGAACAAACAGTCTTTGACTGACCGGGCAAAAGTTTGAAAGTAGAACGACATATCAGATGTTCATCATCTTCTTTATTCCAATACAATGAAACAATATACATTTGCTCTTGACTGCTCTTATTTACAACTCCTCCACGAATATCAAGATCAACTTGATTCGTTACAATAGCAGGAGGTATCAATGTCAGATGAATCTCATTATCTGCATATAAAGAAATAGGTATAAGCCAGAAAAAGAGCAAAAAACATATAGTTACGAAAATACACATTGCATTCTTATTATATAATAAACAAGGTTAGAATTTTATTTTTTCAATATACGACTCAATTTTCTTATCAATTTAAAGTTATAATCCCTATAACCAACATTCCATGGAGCAATTTCTTCCGTTTCTTCATACTTATTAAGTATCTCTGTTGCCTTTTTCTTTTCATTATTATAAACCAATATACACCACTGAGCTATTTCATTATGTACATGTTTAACTTTCCATTCATTCACAAGACTATCTGCCATGTCAACTTTTCCTAAGTTACGCAATGCCAGCACAACCAAAAGGTTATTTGAGTCAAAATAAGCTTCAGACATATTGCTACTTGCAATTTGAGAGAACAATTTATCTGCTTGCATACTTTGCCCTTGTTCTACATACGCAATAGCTGCCATATAGTCTTCCAAGCGAGTATCTATCAACTCCTCATCAGGCTTTCCTACCCCCAAGTTCTCCGGCCATTCTTGTGTTTTCTCTATCATTGTTAACATTTTGGCATACCTACCATCTTCCCATTCTTTCATAGCTTGATACAGACAAGCCCTGCGATAAATATCACGTCCAATATACGATCCCTCATAAGGAAGTACCTGTAACTTCTTCAGACAATTGAGACTAGCCATATACTGTCCACTCTCACAAAGAGCCATTGCATATTTTAATCCAATATAATAGTTATCTGGATATCTCTTATAAGCATTCCTTCCCACTTTTACAGCCTCTGCCCATTGCTCATGATCAACATAATAATTTAATAAATAGTACTGTGTTCTCCATGATTGATCAAGTTTTTGAGCCATGAGCAAATCGGGCAAACCAGACTTATCCTTTCGCAACTCAGCACGACTTAAATAAAAAGCAGCATAATCAGGAACATCTTTGCAACTATTCAATAAATTTAAAGCACAACATGTATTGCCAACACTCCATTGAATCAGCCCACGATAATAACTTATTTTCCAATTATCAGACAAACCTGCTGCCCATTCCAAAACTTTCAATGTATGGGCACGAAAAGGAAACACCATTTTAGGAGACTTCTTATTAGCCTCATCCAAAAATACCATTGCCCCCTTTTCATCCCCTTTCAAATGATATATATAGGCCTTCTGATACAAAGCTATTGGATAAGTATCTACAAATGATAGAAGTGTAATAGCTTCATCCAGACAGCCAATAGACTCATACCATACAGCCATTTCCATATAAGTCTCGAAAGAGAGCTCATTACAAATAAGAGAACTGAATTCTTCAGCAGTCGAGGCTTCCAATAAATACTCTTCAAATCGAACCCAATGTAGCAATGGCAACTGTTCTGTCATTTTTTCTATTTCACTCAACGCTTTTTCCGCATGATTACTTTTTCTGTAAAGGACAATCAGCAACTGCTTCGCATATAAGTTCATTTGATTATACTCCAAACTTTTTAATGCATATTGCTCAGCTTTTTCCCAATTTTCCTCTCTCATATAAAGTTCACCCAACTGCTCATAAGCAGCCGTACGAAAACCTGGAGAAAATGTTGCCACGGAAAAGCCATCTTTGGCATCTGCCAGATTTCCCATAGCACGACTACATAATCCATACAAATAGTTGGCCTCTCCATGATAAGTATCTAAACTCAACACTCGTTTTACCAATTCACAAGCATCAAGATACATCCCTTTCTTATAATACAATGAAGATAAGCTTACCAATGCCGGAATAAAATATACATCTTTCTCTAGAGCTGCTTTCAAATATTTTTCCGCATTTCCATACATTTTCTGATTTAGCCAGTCTTTACCCTGCATATAAAGCCCATATGTAGAATTCCAGTCAAAATCAGCTGGTAGTTCTTTCGGACGGTTCAGTTCATAATCATTTTTTATCTCTGAATAAACCAATTCCTTATTCCCTATTATAATTCTGAGCTTTCCTTCCGGAATATCAAAAGGCAAAGGTATATTAAAATACTCAGGAGTTAATATTTTAGCTTTTATAGGCATCTTCATCAATAATTGCCTGTCATTGTAAATTTCCATATCGGTACAAATATCTTTCAGAGCAGATAAATGAACTTCAATATTTTTTTCAGAGTGCTCTACATATATAGCGCCTAGCGGACTTGCTTGAGAAAGACCACCGATCTCGGCTATAGGAAACCAATATTCAGTCCATTGGTCTGTCATCTGTGCAGCAAACTCATTATGATTAAATGGTGTAAAACCGCTGGTCACACTTGGCTGATTATACATTCTACCAGATTGTAGTTCCGCATATTGCCCACTATCATCAGTCAATAGTTCTTCCCAGATGGCCCCTTCACGTGAAAAACTCCAAAGATAAAATTTCATCCCCAATTTCTCATCATAATTGGAGTAATGAGCTGAACCATGTTTTTCATTATGCCAATAAATCCCAAAATAATCATTATAATCACCTATTATATGTAAAGATTTAGAAGCACCAAAATTATTATTATCATACCACGAGACATCTCGCCCCTCCTCATCAATCGGATAAGGATGCAAATCTCCCGAATGTCCTATACTATAAGTACCTGGATAATAAAATCTTGTTCCAGTTTTAGTAGCATAACCAGCATTCATCCATTGGTAATAAGGTTGATCAATAGAAGACTGATTAAACCAAGTTGTGTGCGTTGTGAAATAAGCCTTGTCCTTAGGTAAATTAATTTCGACATTCCAGACTGTACGCGTAATCCACTCATAAGAAAATATATGACAACTAACACTACCATCCACATTCTTTTTTGTAAGATAATCTATAGGAGTACTACATGTAGGAGCATGACCAATAATACCAAAATTAAATTCTATACCTCCCGATGTCCAGGGTCCTCTCATTGCCACATCACGAAATTTCACGACTCCATTAGTGTAAACAAATTCTTTATTATTAACTTTGTCTATGGCTCCCCAAATTTTCCCTCCGATTTCTGGAGTTACAGTTAGTTTCACATAATCATTTTCCAAAACAACCATTTTCCACTGCTTCTCCTGCGCTTGCATAGAAAAACCATCAAAGCGGAAATAAGGATAATAAGAATTATTAGGTGTCGCAACTGGAGATGGGTCTGAAAAAGGATAAGTCTTTGCATCACAAGTCCTTTCATAAATTTGTGCATCACTTTGTGCACAAAGACTACCATTAAAACAACACGCAAGAAACATAACAGATAAAAAAGTATTTCTATACATAGCGATCAGTTTTTAAGATATAACTATTTTTTCATACAAGGAAATAAGATATTGGGTTTATGAAAATCTGGTTTAGGCTCATTTATACTCACAGATGAATACCAAATAACCGTATTAGGCGTTGTAAAATCTGCTCTGAAAACTCCCATATAAAACTCTTCTAAATCAATTCCCAATTCCAAAAGTTCTGAAACAGACAGTCTGCCTGCAACGATATACCCTTTTTCATCTTTTATGGAACATATTTCCAGACTCTTAAAATTCCATTCATAATCAAATTTTCTATAATAGCTAGCTGAATAATCCATAACATGCCCGCTAGGATCTATCTCCATACAATAATATTGTCCCATATCTTTTGAAGCCGAAAAAAAGATTTCCACACGATCCTCAGCTTCAACATCAGACTCTTGAACAAACTCACGACACATGATTGGAGTGGCATCTGCTACATTAAAACTAAAATAAAAATATTGTGAAGAAAAGAAACACCTAAATACCGTCTCATCCTCCAAATAATCCCAAGGAGCGAAAAATGGTTTTATAGCCTTAATGGTATACCATCCCTCCCAATTGATCAGAGTCTCTAGCGGAGGGTCTTCTTTCTTCGCGTCTATGGAATAAGGAATAATTGGAGAAGTACAACTATACAGGATCTGAACAAATAAAATTATTCCTAAAAATACAGAAAACTTTCTCATAGTTCTTTTTATGCTTCTTATTTATTGTAGAATTACAAGTAGCATACATTGCTACTCGTAATTCTATTCATTTATCTTATTCCGGTAAACGATAATTCTTCAGACCATCACCATACTCTTGTACAAAATTGACATTCTTATAGGTTTCATAGTATATAGCATCGACATAAACTGCATATGCAATAATATTACGAATACCATAATGTGCATATGTGTTGATATCCGAAAGAAATACATTTTTATTCCAAGGTAATTGTACCGCTGGCTTTTTCCAGTCACTAAATAAAGACACATCCATCCAATATTCCAAAACTTGTGCCGTTTCTTTAGGGAAGACTTTTAAATTAGCCTCTAATGCATCAATATATTCACCATGAGTAATTGTCATTCCATCCCGAATAGCATCACGTTCTCTCAAAGGCTTATCCCAACGACGATTAAAAGGAGCAAATTCCAAAAAAATATCATTCTCTGGTTTTACAATTTCCGGTGCAGGAATAGTACCTTGATAAGCAAGATGTGCCAACTTTGCTTGTGGATTAACTTCTTTCAAAGCCCTTATTATCTGATTCTCTATCAACAAAGCTTGATCACTATCATTGTATTTATCACATAATTTGCAATGGCATCTCTTTCCGCCATCATCTAACCAGTAATAATATTTATTATTACTAGAAGTACATTTTTGGGCGGCAACTTTTGCATTAGCCGCTATTATACTCAAAGCCTCTTCCGATGAAGGACAACAATTAAAATCTGCTGTACGTTGACCGTTCTCATCCATACGGAAATATGCTGGATGCTCCTTGAACAAGTCTCTTGGCAACAAAGTCGCCATCATATGTTCTTGGTATTCAATATCAATAGACTTTTCACGACATTTTGAGACGAACTCCTGGTATTCAGCAGAATATATGTCAGCACCAAAAACACTAAGAGTAGTAATACCTGCATTTTCTGAAAGTTTTAACCAATCCAGAACTTCTGGTTTCTTGACGTCATCCCATGAAAGAATAATCCCTCTTGTTTGAAAAAACACATCGCCTTGAGACTCAGAAGAAGCCTCCCCTTCTTTATCTACATTTGTTTCAGTCTTTGATGAACATGATACTTGACCTAATGCCATAATACCCATCACGAATACTACACTCATTTTAAATATAAAATTCTTTCTCATAATTATCTATTTCAAAATAAAGTCATTTTTATCTTATAATCTAATATTCAATCTCTGTTAATTCCATCCTGGATTCTGAACTAAGTTACGATTTTTATCTATTTCAGACTGAGGAATAGGAAATAAATAATGTTTAGCCTTATCAAATACACGGTTTTGAAATACTGGATAACTATATGTTCCATCTGCATTTACCGTTATCTTATGCACCTTTTTATTATCAACTATTTCTGCAATTTTCCAACGTCTAACATCCCAAAATCTGTGATTTTCAAATGCCAGTTCCACACGCCTTTCTTGTCTGATCTTATTCCTCATCTCATCTTTAGTCAGATTTGCCGGTAAATCAAGTAATTGAGCACGTCTACGAATCTTATTAACTGCATTATAGACTTCTGCTGTTGGGCCTTCTGCTTCATTCAGTGCTTCCGCATAATTAAGATAAAGCTCTGCCAATCGAATAATTGCAAATCTTCGATACGAATTCCCCGATCCAGTCGTCAAATTATGTTGCTCCCATAAATACTTTCTTGTAAAATAATTAACTCGTGGTACACCACCTATATTAATATTATCTAGTCCAGTTGGAGATACATCAACCGCTCTTCCCTGCCATTGAGCCCCATGATAGAGGATACTTACATAAAAACGTGGATCTCTACCTTCAAATGGATGTACTGGATCATATCCAGATTTCAGATTAATAATCTGGTTATCATTCTCATCATAACCTAATACTGGGATCTCGCCTGTTGCAGCCATCTCATAAGAATCTACCATTTCCTGCAAAGGGCCATCTACATACCATCCTCCATATCCTAAAGGAAAACCATACCAATTCCACCAAACACATTCACTTCCACCAGAGTTTTTGCACCAAATGACTTCCGGATTAACCGTTGCAGAAAAAATATCAGCGTAATTATCAGCCAAACGATAACCATTTTGTTCAGCATAATCAATAGCAGCTTTTGCAGTACTTGCAGCCGTTTGCCATTTTGTAATGTCATTTTCTGGATTCCAATACTGACTTGCATAATATAATGTCAGCCTTGAAGCCAAAGCTTTTGCTATCGTTTGAGTAAAACGTCCCAATTGGCTTTCATCATGATTCGCCGGTAACATACTAGCAGCCGTTTCAAGATCTTGAAGAATAAAATCCACTATTTCACTAGCAGAAGCTCGTGTCAAAGTCGTACCAGTAGTTTCTCCTAAATCAATAGGTTTATCAACTATAGGTACACCACCCCACATGGTAAACAGCTGAAAATAGTAAAATGCCCTCAGGCCATAAGCTTCTCCTAACAAACGTTGCTTTCTGTTACTTGTACCGCCGGTAGAAACTTCATCAGGAATCAAATCATAATTACTCATAAAAACATTAGCACGTCTGATACAAGCATAAAAATCAGTCCAAGAACGTTGCATAGGAAATTGAGCCGCATTCCAGTTCCCATTGTTAAAATCATAGGGGGTTTGCGTAACGCCAGCAGTCTGTTGATATCCGATTTCATCTGTACCGCCTCCTAACTTATAGCGTCCTCCCAAATCTTCTGTACAAGTTTGGAAGTCCGGTAAAAATGTATAAGCATTGTTTAAGTATTCTTCAGCAGTTTGTATTTTCTGAAAAACTTCCTCCTCAGTAATACGGTC
>OHMW01000831.1_pt1 | contig 16880 bp, 12 predicted proteins | sample 1569391 | NCBI WGS metagenome assembly OHMW01 (sample SAMEA3879557, study PRJEB24766) | human gut metagenome | biome: human-associated habitat; feature: feces | place: USA | collected 1985/1987 | reverse complement strand
CTGGCAGCGGGTTTTTGTGTATAGAGGGGTGGGAAAGTATATAAAGTGGTGAATCGCATCATTGGACGGCAGCGTGTCGTGCCCGAACACCGGAAGACCGGCGGCACAGCGGAAACTCTGAGGCGTTGCCTTGCAGTATGTATTATACCCGAATTTATTTTCTTGTCAAATGCAAAATTTTGGTTTTGCTTTAATTTAACACTTTACTTTTTGACCAAAACTTTATATAATTAAAGGCGGCAAAACGAAAACTGACTTTTGCACGGGTTGTGCTATTGCTACAACAATAAAACTTTACTTTCGAAAAATTTTGGATAATGTAACATATTTCAAAAGGAGTACTTTTTCCATGGACGATTTGGACCGCAAGATTCTCGCCCTCCTCGCAAAGAATGCCCGTATGCCGGTGAAGGAGATCGCCGAAAAGGTGGCACTGACCAGCCCCGCCGTCTCCAGCCGCATCCATAAGCTGGAAACCGACGGCATCATCAGCGGCTACACCGTGATGCTCAACCGCCCCGCCGACCGGGTCTATGTGGACGCCCTCATCAGCCTGTCGGTGGCCCCGTCCCAGCGCGACGAACTGGTGGAGCTGATGCAGAACAGCAAGGAGGTGCTGCAGTGCTACCACGTCACGGGCGCTTACACCTTCCTCATCAAGGTGAGCTGCGGCAGTATGCCCCAGCTGGAGCACCTGATCTTGCAGTTCCAGAAACTGGGAACGACCAGCACCCAGATCATCCTCTCGACGCCCGTGAACCACGGTGACCTTGAGGCCATGATGCTCTGAGTTCACAGAACTGTTACATCTGCGGTGCAATTTTCGCCCGCTGTGGGACGTTTATCGAATAGCAGCGCTGAAACATCAAATACTATCGCTGTGTACCGAAAAATTCCACCCTGCGAACGAAAGGATAAAACTGAATATGAAACGTATCATTGCTTGTCTGATGGCCGGTATCCTGATGCTGGCTCTGGTGGGCTGCGGCACGTCCGGCAGCTCTTCTGCGGCCGCAAAGAAGGACTATACCCAGATCCTCCACGACGCCCGCAGTGATGAGGACAACGAGTATCTGATGATCTTCACCAAGGGAGAAGACGGCAAGTTCACCGCCCAGTACGGCTACAGCGCCGAATACGAGGCTGACCAGCTCTCCGATGAGGTGGCCAACATGATGATGCCCCTGCTGGGCCTCGAGGACGGTATGTACGACGACTTTGCCGCCTCCGTCTCCGGCATGATGGTCAGCGTCTACGGCGTGGCCATCGTCAAGCCCGCAGAGGGCAGGACGCAGGATGTCGTCGATGCGATGGATGCCTACGTCCAGAGCCAGCAGAAGGCGATGGAGCGGTATCTGGAGGACCAGTACGAGATCGCCTGCGCAGCCCGGGTCGTGACCGTCCCCACCGGCGAGGTGGTCATGGTCTGCTGCGAGGACAGCGACACCGTCCTCGAAAATATCAAAAAAGCTCTGGCTGCATAATCCCCCTGTGCACCAAAAAAGCCCCCGCTTCCGGCTGGAAGCGGGGGCTTTGCGTTATCGGTCGTTACGGATTCTCGATGGCGTTCACGAGCTTGTTTGCGATGTAGGCATGGCCCTTGATGGTGGGATGCACGTCAAGGGTGGTCTCGGTGTTGGGGATGGCCACATAGGTCAGGTCGTAAGTCTTTGCGATCTGCTTCTCAAACTTGTTCAGCTTGTTGAAGTAGCTGCGCCAGCAGGGGATGAGAGGCACGGGGTTGGTGTAGCCGATGAGAATGATCTGCGCGTCCGGGTTCAGCTTGCGGATCTCCTGCACGATGGAGATGAGGGCGGCGGAGGTCTTGGGGTAAGTCTCGTCGCAGATCTTGCTCATGCCGGAGAAGAAGAGGTTCCATGTGGCGTCCGTCTCTGCCTTGGTCAGCTTCATGTCCTTGATGCTGCGGTAGATGGTGGACATGGTGGAACCGGAGCCTTCGCTGCGCAGATCACCGGCCAGAATGGTGGCGGCCAGCTTCTCGCTCTTCCAGTTGGTGGCGTTGCCCAGACCCACGATGCAGGGGACGAAGGCGTCGTTGGAGCCGATCTGGACCGAGATGACGTCGGCCTTGCGGATGTAATCCTGAAACTCCGGGTAGTTGTACTCGCAGCCGGAGGCCATATTCATCTGAGGCATCTTGCCATACTGGATCATATCCGCGAGGTCGGGGGCCGTCAGGGCCGGCAGACCGAGGTTGATGGCGTGGTCACGGTCGAGGCCGAGCGTCTCCGCCACCTTGCCGACGTAGCAGTTGGGGGAGTAGCCTTTGAAGTTGGGGGCCATATCGACGCTGTAGCCAGCGCGTGCGCTGTACTGGACATCGGCCAGACCGACGCCGGCGCAGATGCTGTCGCCCAGTGCGACGTAGGTGAGCTGCTTATCCTCTTTTTCTTCAGAGACCGCAGCTTCGGCTGCAGAGGGGTCCGGGTCGGCCTTGGCCGTCTCGGTGGCAGAGGCCTCGGCGTCTGCCGGGGTCTCGGGCTGCAGGGCAGCTTCCGGATTCAGGGTAACGATAACGTGGTCATCGCTGGCGGCAGCGGTATCGGCGGCTGTGTCAGCGCCCTCAGCCAGTGCGGGGACGCTGAACATCGACACCAGCAGCAGGGCGGAGACGGCCAGACTTGCAAAACGCTTGTTCATGGCAGAAAAATCCTTTCGTGAGATCAATAGTCGCGGGGAGAGATGTCGGCCTCGAGCTGACGGTAATCGATCTTGCCCACAGGGGTCATCGGCATCTCAGGGATGAACTTGTAGGCCACGGGCTGGACATATTCGGGCAGCTCCTCGGCGCACATCCGCTCCAGCTCCCGCACCACCTGCTTTTTCTTGGCCGTGGTGTCAGGCTTGAGCACGACGTAGACGAAGGGCAGACGGCCCTGCACATGATCCTTGTCGGCGCAGCCCACCACAGAGCACTGATGGACAGCCGGGTGGCGGCTGATGACGTTTTCGATCATAGAGGGGAAGACCTTGAAGCCGTCGTGGCGGATGATGAGGCGCTTGATGCGGGAGTCGAGGAAGACGAAGCCGTCCTCATCCAGATAGCCGATGTCGCCGGTGTGCACCCAGATGCGGCCATCGGGGTGGCGGCGGAGGATCATGTCCGTCTCGTCGGGCTTGTTGTAGTAGCCCTTCATGGTGGTGGGGCCGGAGATGCACAGCTCACCCCGCTCGCCGATGGGCAGCTCCTTGTCCGTGCCCGGCTCGAAGGCGGCGACGAGGGTGTTGACCATCGGGATGCCGACGCTGCCCAGCTTGTTGTTCGTGCCGGCGGCGACGGTGGCAGCGGAGGCCACCTCGGTCATGCCGTAGCCCTTGGCGATCGGGTAGCGGACGCCATGGGCGGCGAGGAAGTCGTTGACGGTCTGCTCTGCGCCCCGGGCGATGGCGTCGCCGCCGGCGGCGTAGTTGAGGATGAAGGAGAGGTCCTTATCCCGCAGCTTGGGGTCAGCGGCCAGCTGCTGGTAGTGGGCGGGCACGCCGAACATATGCTCGGGCTTGTACTTGAGCACCAGACTGCCCAGCTTGGCCGGGTCGAGGTTGGGGATGATGATGACCGTGAAGCCCAGCACCAGCGGCAGATGGACGCCGCAGGCGTAGCCGTAGGCAATGAAGGGGGGCATGATATTCATGAGCTTCTGGCCCCGGTGGAACAGCTTATCGTAGGCACGGAACTGCTGCGCGATGGCGTTGAAGCTGTTGTCGGTGAGCATGACGCCCTTGGGAGAGCCGGTGGTGCCGCCGGTGTGGACCACGACACAGGCATGGTCGGGGTCGTAAGGCTCGGCAGCGGTGCTCTGGTTCTTGCCGTTTGCGATGAACTGCTTCCAGCGGATGGCGTTGGAGGCGTACTTGTTCTTGTCGGGGGTGGTCAGCCTATAGCCCACGGCCATCACCGGGGGCAGGGAGTCGGCCGGAGAGAGGACGATGACCTTTTCCACGTTGGTGCGCTTGGCGGCCTGACGGCAGCGCTCGTACACGACGTTCAGGCAGACCAGAAGATGGGAGTCCACCTCCTCGATGTACTCGTGGATGCCCTCGACGCTGTAGCGGGGGTCTACGAGGTTCAGGGTGGCGCCGATCATGTCTGCTGCATAGAACAGGGCGATGACCTCGGGGGTCATGACGCTCACGACCGTTATGATGTCGCCCTTCTGGACGCCGACGCCCCGCAGGGCGGCGGCAGTCTTCTTGACGTTGACGATGAGGTCAGCATAGGTGAACTTCCGGCCGTAGTAATCCAGCGCGGTGTCGTTCAGATGGTTTTTGTTCCGCTGGCAGACATATTCGAATGCCGAGACGGTGGGAATGGTCTGCTCAATGTACTTCTGATCGTAATATTTGAGCCAAGGCCGAGCCTGAGATGCGTAAATGGGATCCTGCGTCATCATCGATTCCTCATTCCTTTATGTTTGTAGGCCCCGGAAGGGGCGGGTCTTCTGTTTTGTTCCAATGCCACTCCTGCTATTGTAGTAGAGCGGGGGACAAAAGTCAATAAACAGGGGAAGAACAATGAGGAAAACGCAAGAAAAAGTTTACGATTCCCGGCACCAGTCTTCGGCCTCGGAGGCGCTGCAGAGCACCCAGTGACGGGGCCGCAGCTCCCGCCACTGGGGGGCCTCGGCGGAGTAGTCGTGGATGGCGGGGTCGTAGACCAGCAGCTTTTTCTGCCGCTCGCGGCGGGGGCTGGGCATCGGGATGGCCGACAGCAGGCTCCGGGTATAGGGGTGGATGGCGTGCGTCACCAGCTCTTCGGCGTCGGCCAGCTCCACGATGTCACCCTTGTGGATGACGGCGATGCGGTCGGAGATGTACCGCATGACCGAGAGGTCGTGGGCGATGAAGAGGTAGGTGATGCCGCGCTCTTTTTGCAGGTGGCGCAGCAGGTTGAGCACCTGTGCGCGGATGGACATATCCAGCGCCGAGATCGGCTCGTCGGCGATGATGAACTCCGGCTCCACGATGAGGGCGCGGGCGATGCCGATGCGCTGCCGCTGGCCGCCCGAGAACTCGTGGGGGAAGCGGGAGGCGAACTCCGGCAGCAGGCCCACATCCAGCAGCGCCTGCCGGACTTTTTCGTCCCGCTCGGCGGCGGAGAGGTCGGGCCGGACGTTCATCAGGCCCTCGCCCACGATGTAGCTCACCTTGGCGCGCTCGTTCAGGGAGGATTGGGGGTCTTGGAAGATCATCTGCATCTCCTTGATGACCTGCCTGTCCAGTGCGTGGGAAATTTTGCCGTTGATCTGCTGGCCCTTGTAGAGCACCTGACCGCCGGAGGTGGGCAGGATGCGCATGATGGCCCGGCCGATGGTGGTCTTGCCCGAGCCGGACTCGCCCACCAGACCGAAGGTCTCGCCCTTATAGATGGTAAAGTTTGCGTTCTTGACGGCCTTGTAGGCTTTGCGGCCGGAGCCGTAAGTCACCTCGAGGTCTTTCACCTCGAGCAATACTTCGCGTTCGTCTGCCATGTTACTTGACCTCCTCTTGCAGCATCCGCACAGCGGCGGGCGGCTCTATCTTGGGTGCGCGGGGGTCGAGCAGCCACGTCTTGGCCCGGTGGGTCGCGCTGACGTCGAAGTAGGGGGGACGCTTGACGAAGTCAATCTTCAGGGCCAGCGGGTTGCGGGGCGCAAAGGCGTCGCCGCGGATCTCCGTAAAGAGGTTCGGGGGCGTGCCCTGAATGTTGAACAGGTCCTCGCCCTTCACGCCCATCTGGGGCATACTGGACAGCAGCGCCCATGTATAGGGGTGGCGGGGGTCGTAGTAGATCTCGTCGGAGGTGCCGATCTCCACGATGTCGCCTGCGTACATGACGGCCACCCGGTCGGCGATGTTGGCCACGACGCCGAGGTCGTGGGTGATGAGGATGATGGTCAGATTGTACTTGACCCGCATCTCCTTCAGCAGCTCGAGGATCTGGGCCTGAATGGTCACGTCCAGAGCCGTCGTCGGCTCGTCGCAGATCAAAATCTGGGGGTTGCAGGCCACGGCGATGGCGATGACGACGCGCTGGCGCATACCGCCCGAAAACTCATGGGGATACTGCTTGAAGCGGACCTCCGGGTCGGCGATGCCGACATCCCGCAGGTATTCCAGCGTCTTCTCCTTGGCCGCAGCGCCTTTGAGGCCCTGATGCAGCTCCACGGCTTCCATGATCTGGTCGCCGATGGTCTTCAGGGGGTTCAGGCTGGTCATGGGGTCCTGCATGATCATGGCGATCTCATGGCCCCGGACCTTCAGCCAGTCCTTCTCCTTTTTCAGCGCGGAGAGGCGGATGGGCTGGTGGTCGTCGGCTCCGAAGTAGTCGATGGTGCCCGAGGTGATGGAGCCGTTGGAGTCCAGCAGGCCCATGAAGGACTTGGTGAACACGCTCTTGCCCGAGCCGGACTCGCCCACGATGGCGAGGACCTCGCCGTGGTAGACGTCGAGGTCGATGCCGCGGATGGCGTGGAGGATCTTTCCACGCAGATTGAATTTGATGTTGAGATCCCGCACCGAGAGGATCAGTTCGTTCTTTTTCATCCCTGTGCCTCCTTACTGCAGATGGTTCTTCGGGTCGGCTGCGTCGGAGAAGGCGTTGCCGATGAGATAGAACGCGATGGTGACGAAGCTGAGGATGATGGTGGGGTAGAGCAGCTGATAGCGCAGTCCGGCCTGCATCATGACCTTGCGGCCATCGTTGATGAGGTTGCCCAGCGAGGGAGTCTCCACCGAGAGGCCGAGGCCGATGTAGGTGATGAACACCTCACTGCCGATGGCGGCGGGGATGGTCAGGGCCATCCGCAGCATGATGACCGACACGAGGTAGGGCAGCAGGTTGCGCAGCACGATGCGGGCGGTGGGGGTGCCGATGCAGCGGGATGCCACGTTGTAGTCACGGTCGCGGATGATGAGGATCTGGTTGCGGATGAAGCGCGCCATGGCGATCCAGCCTGTGATGGACATACCGAGGATGAGGGTCTTGACGCTGGGGCTGGCGACGTAAGAGATCAGGATGAGGATGATGGTGGAGGGCACATTGTCACAGATGTTGTACAGCTCGGTGAAGAAGAAGTCCAGCTGGCGGACATAGCCCCAGAGCACGCCCACCGTGATGCCCACGACGGCCTCGATGAGGGCCACGAAGAAGGCGATGGTCAGGCTGGTGCGTGCGCCGGCCCAGATGCGTGCCCACAGGTCCTGTCCGATGGCGTTGGAACCCCAGATGAAGCCATCCTCACCGGGGGCAATGTTGCGGTACTGGACGCCGGTGAGGGGGTCCACGGCGCAGAAGTTGGGGTCTGCCTGCCCGGGCAGATAGGGCTGGAGGAATGCGAAGGCCACCACGGCGATGAGGGCGGCGAGGAGGATGACCGCGATGCGGTTCTTGAAGAATGCACGGAAGGTGCTGCCCCAGTAGCTGTAATTGGAGTAGGAGGTGGCCTCGGCCCGCTCCTCGCTGAACCCGGCGGGGGTGAACAGCTCTTCTTCGGGCAGCTCTGCCCATGCGGCGGGGCCGTCCGCCTGCAGTTTGTCCAGCTGTGCTTCCAGCTGGTGCGCTTTTTCATCTTTCATACGGAAAAGCATTATCGGCCACCTTCTTTCTTGCCAAAGCTGATGCGGGGATCGATGAGCACCATGAGCAGGTCGCCCAGAATGAGGCCGATGATGCCCACGCAGGCGTAGAGCAGGACGATGCCCTGCACCATCGTGTTGTCGTGGCGCTGGACGCAGGTGACCAGCAGACCGCCCATGCCGGGGATGCTGTAGAGGCTCTCGATGTAGATAGAGCCGACCACCGTGTTGAGGAAGGCGGAGGGGATGTACTGCACCAGCGGGACCATCGCGTTGCGGAAGATGTGGCGGAGGGCGATGTTGTTCTCGCTGACGCCCTTGGCCCGGGCGAGGCGGACGTAATCCTTGTTGCTCTCGTCCACCATGTACCGGCGCAGCCACATGGCGTAGAACGCCACATTGCCGAGGCTCATGGAGCAGACGGGCAGCACCCAGTACTTCCAGTCGGAGGCGTCGAAGAGCAGGCCCACGCCCAGCGCGGTGGTGCCGTACATCTGGATGTAGAGGTAATACACCGCCGCAGGCACGGCCTGAATGAGCACGATGATGGCCGTGCCCAGCTTGTCGGGCCAGCGGCTCTTGAACCGGCCCATGAACAGGCCCATCGGAATGCCGATGACGAGACTCAGCAGCATGGCAAAGACGCCCATCTGGATGGAGATGGGCAGCTTTTTGGCAAGGATGCTGGTGACGGAGGCGTTGACCTTATAGATATGGCTCACGCCGAGGTCGCCGTGGAGGGCATTCACCCAGAAGCGGCCGACCTGCACCGGCAGCGGGTCCAGCAGGCCCATCGACTGCAGGCCGGCCTGTATCTGGGCCTCGGTCATTTTTTCGTAGTTTGCAAAATAGCCTTCCACCGGCATCAGCCGCAAAAGGCAGAATACGAGCGTGACGATGACAAACAGGGTCAGGATCGAGCGCCCGATGCGTTTCGCCAGATATTTGAGCATATCTGTGCGCACCCCTCTCTTTTATTTAATGAATGTCGGATAGGAATAGAATACAACAAAAAACTACTTTTGGAAAGTGATTTGGCAAAGTTTGGTCTAAAAATTCATCTGAGAGCCTTCAGAAATAAAAAGCCCTCCGCTTTCCCGGGGGAAAACGGAGGGCGGCAGAACGATCAGAAAAGCTTAGCGGGCGTCGCGGTTGGCCTCGTACTCGCTCATGGAGACATAGTGGTCGAGGACGTGGATGCCCTTCAGGCGCTTGTTGGAGAAGCCGGTGGAAGCATACTGGCCCTCCCAGTAGTTCAGGCGGGTGGCGATGTAGGCCGGGACGCTCATGCCCATGGGGACGACGAGGGCGTTGTTGATGAGGGAAGCCTCGGCGTTGGCGAAGGCATCGTAGCGGGCGTTGATGTCATCGGTGATCTCCACAGCGGCTTCGATGGCCTTCATGTAGTTCATGACGGCGTCAGCGGTGTCGCCGGTGATGAAGCCGTCCTCGACGCCGGTGCGCAGGAAGGCGTAGCGGCTGCCGCGTGCGCCCTCGGCCTGATAGAAGGGGTCGGTCTCGGTCTGGGGGTCGGAGTAGTCTGCGCCCCAGTTGCACAGCAGGAAAGCGAACTTGCCGTTGCGGCGGACGCTGGACAGGAAGCTGTCGGAGGGGCCGGCGGTGATGACGATATTGATGAAGTCAAAGCCGTCGTTCAGCACACCCTCGAGCTGCTGCTTGAGCACCTGACACTGCTTGTCCCAGTCGGTGGAGGAGGGGTTGTAGGGCAGCTGGACCTTGATGGGGAAGGTGACGCCTGCGGCGGTCAGCTCGGGGATGGCGGCGTCGCGGTACTCCTTGGCCTTGGCCTCGTCGAAGAACTCGGTGATGTTGGCGAGGTCGCCGCACTTCAGGTAGTCCACGCCGTCAGCGTTGGCGCAGAAGCTGGGGGGCGTGATGGTGTTCAGCTTGTAGTTGTCGTAACCCTCGGGTGCCTTGACGGCCAGCGTGACGGAGTTGTTGATGCCGTAGAGGAAGGACTTGCGGAAGTTGGTGTTGTTGATGGCCTTGGCCCAGTTCTCCGGCTCATACTCAGCGTCCATGCCCTCCACGCTCCAGTTGGAGAACTCGTGGGAGAAGGGCATGAAGTTGAACATATAGAAGTAGGTGTAGTTGGTGTTGGGGCGGTCCATGGACACCATATCCTTGGTGGTGTCGTCGGCCAGCCAGCTGTCGAGGATGTCGGAGCCGATGGTGGCCTCATCGATCTCGCCGCGCTTGATCATCTCGGGGCCGTTGACGCTGGCCTCGGCGTTGTAGATGCGGCTGATGGTGTCGATGAAGACGTTGGCGGCGTCGTAGTTCTCGGGGTTCTTCTTCATGACCCAGGTCTCCAGAGACTCATAGGCGGCCAGATAGAATGCGCCGCAGCTGTAGGTGGTCTCTGCGCTGGTGGCGAACTGGTCGCCGGTCTCCTCCAGCAGCGGGCCGTAGGCCGGCTCATAGGGCAGGTAGCACAGCAGGCTCAGGAAGCCCGGGAAATCGTAGGTCAGGGTGTAGGTCAGGGTGTGCTCGTCCACAGCGGTGACGCCCACGGCTTCGAAATCCACGGGTGCATAGGTGGCGGGGTCTGCGTCGGGGGCGGCGACGGTGACGACGCCGTCGGCATCCACGGTGTAGGTGGTGCCGTCCTCGTCCACGACGCCGGTGTTGGCGTTGTTCAGGTAGACGTGGTAGTTGTAGTAGTCGTCAGCGCCTGCGATGTAGCCGGTGACGAGGCCCACGTTGGAGGCGGCGTAGTCCGGGGTCAGAACGTACTTCAGGGCGTCCACGAAGTCCTGTGCAGTGACGGGGGCGACGACCTCGCCGTTGCAGTCCACCCAGTTCTCATCCCGCAGATGGAACGTCCAAGTCAGGGTGTCGGCATCCCAGTCCCAGCTGGTGGCCAGACCCTCGCGCATGACGCCCTTGTTGTCGTACTCGACCAGAGTGTCCACGCAGTTTGCGCCGACGACCATCTCAAGGTCGGTGCCGGTGGTCAGGTAGTTCAGGGTGGCAGGCTGGCTGTCGTACAGGATGGTGTAGCTGGAGCCGGAGCCGGAGGAGGCTGCGCCGGAGGCGCTGCCGGAAGAAGAGCCGCCGCAGCCGGTCAGCAGGCCGGCTGCGCAGGCACCGGCGGCTGCCAGACCGCTGGCCTTCAGGAACTGACGGCGGGAGATGGAAGTGTTCATCATAAATTCCCTCTTTTCTTGTTGTTGCTGTACAGGGACAGCATTCGCGTTGCGCGGTGCCCGCTGTTTCCCGTCAGCGGACAGTTGGGCTGTTTTTATGAAAAAAGAGCAACGGAAAACCATCCGTTACTCCTTTGTAACAGTCCCGGCCATCAAATAAGTGGTCAAGACTGAGTATAGCATTGATTTGCGGCCGCGTCAATCCTTTTTGACAAGAGCGGCTGTTTCTGGTGCGGCAACAGTCGTCTCCGCAACAGCGGCAGGCGCTGCGACGGCCGGGGCAGCGGCCTCTGCGGCAGCTGCATTCTCCGCGGCCAGCTCTGCGGCAGCGGCCTTGGCGGCTTCTTCCGCAGCCTTGCGGGCCTCCCGCTCGGCGATCCGCTCTTTGGCGCGGGCAGCGGCCTCCTCCTGACGCTGCTTGGTGCGGCGCTTGATGCGGCAGACCGAGCAGATGCCCTCGGCGCTGTTCGGCGCGATGGGCTTGCCGCAGTCGGCACAGAGAGTCTTGCTGCATTTGTAGACGCTCACCGGGCCGAGGGTGGTCAGCTGGCGCAGCTTCATGCCGTCGATGCCGCTGTTCGAGCAGGCTGCGACACAGACGCCGCACTCGCTGCACTTCCACGGCGTGACGACCACGCGGGTCTGCCCGTCGGGCAGGTCCTCCAGCTTGAGCGCGCCGGAGCGGCAGGCCTTTTCGCACTTGCCGCAGCCGAAGCACTTCTGGGTGAAATTGGGCAGATACCAGCCGTAGCGCAGCGGCGTCTCGGAGGCAGCCTTGAGCTGCTTGGTCCGCTGGTGGAGCATGAGGCGGAAGTCGGCGGCGCTGTCCTCCTCGCTGCGCAGGCCGGGCAGCATCTGCAGCAGCTTTTTGGTGCCGGCGCGGGAGCCTTCGGTCATGTGGGAGAACATCTCCCGGCGGCTCAGCTCCTGCACATGGTAGGGGGCGTCCTCCTGCTGGTAGGCCAGCGTGACCCGGCTCTCGAAGAGCTGGGGGCCGAGGAACTCCACGAGGCGGGTCAGCTCCTTGCGCAGCTGGGCAGCGCAGGCGTCGTTCTCGCACTCGCCGCAGGGGGTCAGGTCCAGCACGAGCTTCTTGTTCAGGGCGAGATAGGCCAGCGTCTCCCACGAGAAGGCGGCCACGCAGGCGCGGACGGCGGTATTCTTCCGGCTGCTCTTCTCGCAGCCCAGCCAGAGGGTGTCATTGTCGGTGTCGGCCAGCGAGGTGTCCCGCTGCACCTGTTCGGGCGAGGGCACGATGCAGCCCGAGCGGCAGACCGAGACGCAGAGGCCGCAGTCGGTGCAGGGGTCCCAGTCCTTGACGAGGTTGGGGCGGGTGAAGATGGCGTCGCCGTAGGGGCAGATGTCCTTGCAGTCGGTGCAGGGGGTGCGGTGGGGGTGGAGGTTCCAGCACTGACGGCGGACCACCTCGGGGTGGGAGGTCTTCATCAGGGCATCCATGGCATAGCGGGTAAACAGACCCATAGCGGTATCACTCCTTTTCGGGGGCATCGATCACGGTGGTGACCTGAGCGTTATCCAGCAGGAAGCGCTGCACCTTCTTTGCGGCCAGCGCAGCGGCCACAGCGTCCTCGGCCAGTGCCTTGCGGATCTCGGCCTCGGGGGTATCCTGCAGCTGGGAGAGGCGGCGGTACTCCGCGTTGACCTCCTCGGGGTGGACGACGATGCCCTCAGCCTCGGCGATGGCCCGGGCTGCCAGCACGAAGCGGATGCGGCTCTCGGCCTGTGCGCGGTAGTCCTTCTCGAGGGCTTCCGGGGTGGTGTGGCTGTTCTTGCAGTGCTGCTCGAGGGTGATGCCGCTGCGGGAGAGGCGCTCGGTCAGCAGCTTCATCTCGTTCCGGGCCGTGCGGTCAAGGATCTCGGCGGGCAGGGCTACGGTCATGTTGGCACCGGCCATGTCCAGAAGCTGTTTTCCGGCGGCGCGGTCGGCACCCTCCTCGTGGATCTTCTGCTTCTTGGCGCGGAGGTCGGCCTTCAGCGCGTCGAGGGAGCCGAAGCCCAGACTCTTGGCAAAGGCCTCATCGGGGGCGGGAGTGACCTTCTCGGCCAGAGAGCGGAGGTTGATCTCGAACTGCGCGGTCTTGCCGGACAGCTCGGGCAGGCGGAAATCCTGCGGGTAGGTGAAGTCGAAGCGGAACACCTCACCGGCACAGTGGCCGTAGATGGCCTGCTCGGCGGCGGGCATCAGCTTGCCGTCGCCCAGCACCACCATGACATTCTCCATCCGGCTGTCAGGGATCTCCTTGCCGTCCATGTAGCCGACAAAATCCAGCAGGGCGCGGAAGCCGCGCTTGGCCGGGGCGGTGGTGGGGTGGTAGACGGCGTGCATCCGGGTCTGATGCAATACCTCGATGTCCACGGTCTTGTCGGTGACAGGGCGGACGTGGCGGGTGACGGCGAGGCCCTTGTACTGGCCCAGCTTTACTTCGGGCAGATTCTTTTTCTTCTGTTCCATAGCGGCATACTCCTTATGACGTAAGCAGCCCGGCGTGCGGCGCTGCGAGTCTTATAACAATACGTTGAATTATACACGTTTTCAGTAAAAAGGGCAAGGTCACAGCCCGTGGGCGGTGAGCCACGCTTCGGCCACCTGCGAGAACATCTCGGGATACTGGGCATCCTCTGCGGCAAAGGCGCTCAGGTAATACTCCACCTCTGCGCGGGTGGGGGCGGCGGTGCGCCGCCAGATGGTGAAGGTGGTGCCGTTGCCCATGTCGAAGCTCTGCTCAAAGGTGAAGGCGTCGTCCTTTGCGGCGAGGAAGCGCTCGTTGAGCTTGATGGACATCTCCCCGCTGCCCGCATAGGTCTGGGGGAAGGGGTCGCAGGTGATGACGTACTTCGCCTCGAAGAACTGCATGGGGAAGTTGTGGGTGCCGGGCACCGAGAATCCGAAGGCCAGCTTGTCGTTGATGGAAGCCTCCGGCAGGCGGCAGTTCTTGAAGTGGTCGGGGTTGTAGAGCATATCGTGGGGGATCATGTAGCTGATCTCGCCCGCGTCGCAGTGGGCGTCGATCCAGTCGGCGATGGCCTGGATCTGGCCGATGTCCTTCCGGTCGTAGATGAGCTTGTCCAGCGAGATGAAATACCGGGTGGCGGGGATCTGGATGGGAAAGTGCTCGATGACGAAGCCCGGCATGGCCAGCGTGGTCAGGGGTGAGCAGCGCACCGACATGGACAGCATCAGCACGAAGGCCCAGCAGCCCAGTTTGAGGGTGCGATGGCGCTGGATGCCCTCGGCCAGTGCGGCTGCACCCAGCAGGAAGAGGAGGAAATACCCCGGCAGGAAGAGCAGGAACTGATGGGAGCCGGTGTTCTGGACCCGGGTGAAGAGCAGCAGGCTCACGACCAGCTCGCACCCTGCCAGACAGGGCAGAGCGGGCAGCTTTCGCTTTGCTGCAAAGACGAGGCCCAGCGCGATAAGGATGAGATTGAACAGGCCCAGCCGTCCGAGGTGGTAGAATGCCTCGAGGGCCAGACCGCCGCCGTTATAGTAGGAATAGCGGCCCGCGTAGTTATAGGTGAGGATGTGGGATACCATGGGCCAGAGCAGGATGACCATGGCAGCGACGGACGCAAGGCCGAAGAGGATGAGGTTCTTCCCCCGGCGGAGGGCGGCGGAAACCGCACCGTCCTTTGCCAGCCGCACACAGCCCGCGACGAGCAGCAGCACATAGGCGAAATAGTAGCCCACCACGAAGTAGAGGAACCACCGGCGGGCGAGGATGATGGCGGCAGTGGCGAGGAAGATAAGGCCGAACCGGGCCGGTTCGAGGGTGTCAAAACGGAAGTCCAGCGTCAGCAGCAGGATGGCGAAGGCGAAGATGAGGCCGAACCAGTCCGGCTGTGCCAGCACGGCGCTCATCCGCAGGAAGGGATAAGCCGCCGTCAGGGTCAGGCCGAAGAGAAAGTAATACATCCGGTTCTTCACGTTCAGGAGCTGGCCGACCTTCACCACGAGGCCCGCCAGAAGCACCAGCAGGGTCGGCAGGATGCAGAACACCTGACTGAAGGAGTAGGCGTCGCCGGTGTGGTCGGTCAGGCAGAAGGGAAACTCGGTGAAGAGGGTGATGAAGTTGGTGTAATCGTCGGCCATCGAGCCGAAGAGATAACGGAGGCCCCCACCGGTGCTCTGGGCAAAAGCGGCTTCGGCGTCATATTGCTTGAGCAGGTAGTTGGCGTAGTCCCAGACGTAGATAAAGCTCCGGCTCGATAACGTCCAGTAGAAATAGACGACGGCCACGGCCCAGATGCCGAAGACGACGGCCCAGTGGAAGAAACCCAGCTCGACGCCCGCCGTGCGGAGGACGCAGACCGCCAGCACGAAGAGGACGAGACAGGCCCAGAGACTGAGCAGCGGAAAAAAGAACGGGCTGGCCGGGACACCGACCCCCAAAAGGAGGAGCGCCACGGCACAGAGGCCGAGGTCCAGCCCTGCCCATTGCAGAGGCGAGAGCCGACGGAGAGCAGCAGATGGCATAGAAGGACGGTTCCTTTCGTTCAGCTTGTAAAAAGGGTGAAGCACACAACTTTCCATCTAACAGTATAACGGCTCCGTCAAGGCTTGTCCAGCCGCAGAGGGCGCTGAAACGCAGAATATCCCGCCGCATTCTCAGCAGACGGGATATTCTTTACCAAATATTACTTTTTGGAGTTGTGCGCTGCGGCGTCAGCCTTGGCGTTCTGGGTGCGTGCGGCCTTGCGGCGTGCGGCAGCGGCCCGCCGTGCACTGGCCTGTGCGGCCTCGGGGCGGGGCGCTTCGGGGGTGAGCCGGAACATCCGGCTGCCCATGGCAGGCAGGTCCACCGTGAGGGTGTAGTCCCGGCCATAGACGCCGCCGTCGGTGGTGTGGAGAGCCTTGGGCTTCGACTTGTCCGCACCGCCCCAGCAGGGGGCTTCGGTGTTCAGCAGCTCTTCTGCCCCGGCGGGGAAGCGCAGGTAGAGGGGGAACTTCTTGTGGGCGGTGTTCTGGGTATTCATGACGCAGAGGATGGTCTGGCCTGCGCCCTTGCGCAGCCATGCATACACGCCCTCGTCCCGGCTCTCGCTGGCGACCCACTCAAAGCACCGGGGGTCATATTCGCCCGCATAGAGGGCAGGCTGGGTGGCGTAGAGGCGGCTGAGGGAGGCGAAATACTTCTGGAAGGCGTCGTGGAAGGGATACTGGAGCAGGCCCCAGTCCAGCTCCCGCTTTTCGTCCCACTCCCGGAAATGGGCGATCTCGTTGCCCATGAAGTTGAGCTTTTTGCCCGGGTGAGCATACATATAAAAATAGAGGGTGCGCAGCTGGGCGCATTTTTCCTCGTAGGTGCCCCAGAGCTTGTCGATGATGGTCTTTTTGCCGTGGACGACTTCGTCGTGGCTCAGGGCCAGCAGGTACAGCTCATTGTAGAAATAGTGCATACTGAAGATGATCTTTCCGTATGCATTGGGCCGCTCGCCGAAGGGGGTGGCAAAGTAGTCCAGCGTGTCGTGCATCCAGCCCATGTCCCACTTGTAGTCGAAGCCGATGCCGTCGTAGCGGGTGGGGGCCGTCACCTTGAGAAAGTTGGTGGAGTCCTCAGCCATGTAGATGCCGGTGGGCCAGCGCTCGTTCAGGCCGTGGTTGAGGTTCCGCAGGAAGGTGACTGCGCCCTCATTGACGCCCCGGGCGGGGTCGCCCTGCCAGTAGAGGGCGCGGGAGATGGCGTCCATCCGGATGCCGTCGCAATGGTAGACCTCCATCCAGAGGGCGGCGGCGCTGCTGAGGAAGCTGCACACCTCCCGGCGGTAGTAGTTGAAGTTGCAGGTGCCCCACTCGCTGTGGCCCACATCGCTGTCGTACTCGTAGAGGTGGGTGCCGTCAAAGTTGGCGAGCGCGTCGCCGTTGGCGGCAAAGTGGACGGGCACAAAGTCCATGATGACACCAATGCCCATCCGGTGGCAGGCGTTGACAAAGGCTGCAAAGTCGGCGGGGTCGCCGTAGCGGCTGGTGACAGAGAAGTAACCGGTGGTCTGGTAGCCCCAGCTGCCGTCAAAGGGATGTTCTGCCAGCGGCAGCAGCTCCACATGGGTGAAGCGGTGATCCAGCAGCCAGGGGATCAGCTCCCGGGCCAGCTCCCGGTAATTGTACCAGCCGTC
>OHMW01000804.1_pt1 | contig 17339 bp, 16 predicted proteins | sample 1569391 | NCBI WGS metagenome assembly OHMW01 (sample SAMEA3879557, study PRJEB24766) | human gut metagenome | biome: human-associated habitat; feature: feces | place: USA | collected 1985/1987 | reverse complement strand
CCGAGGGGAGCTTTTCCCCGTCAGCGATCGCGCCGGAGACGATCAGCCGCCGCAGCCCGTCGCGCACCTGCTCGTAGATCGGGCGCGCGTCGCGGTAATTCAAGGTGATCATAGCGGTGCCTCCTGTTTGCTTATCGGCTGAGAAGTACGACGACGGCGACGAGCAGGACCACAAGGATCGCGCCTACGCCGACCGTCAGAACGCTGAAGGAAACCATGCTGCCATCCCTCCTGACTGTATTAAGCGTATTAGTACAGTTAGGATAGCATGAGAGTGTCGCTCTGTCAAGTATTTTTCGGAAATTGGCGAAATCTCACAGAAGAACGATAAGGCCCCGTTAAGAATTTATCTATTGTACCAAATCGTCATATTGACGAAATTTAATAATTTTAAAGTACCAATTTAACAAAAATGGAGAAAGTGCCGTCGGACGGTTGCTTTTGCGCGTGGAATCTGCTATCTTAATACCGTAGAGAAAGGGCGGGAAGACCCAATATGCCCTTTTGAAAGCAATGCAATTTAATAGGAGAGGGGAAATTACATGGATAAGATCATAGAAATCAACAGTGCGGTAAACGGCTTTGTATGGGGACCCCTCATGCTGGCACTGCTGGTCGGCACGGGCATTTACCTGAGCTTCCGCGTCGGCTTCATTCAGTTCTCCAAGATCGGCTACTGGTGGAAGAACACCATCGGCAAGATCTTCCAGAAGTCCGAAGCGGGCGAGGGCGAGATCACGCCGATGCAGGCGGTCTCCACGGCACTGGCGTCCACGGTCGGCACGGGCAACATCGCCGGCGTCACCGGCGCGATCATCCTCGGCGGCCCGGGCGCGGTGTTCTGGATGTGGATCTCCGCTCTCTTCGGCATGGTCACCAAGTTCGCCGAGGTCACCCTCGCGGTCAAGTACCGTGAGCGCAATGAAAAGGGCGACTGGTGCGGCGGCCCGATGTACTACATCAAGAACGGTCTCGGCCCCAAGTGGAAGTGGCTGGGCGTCATCTTCTCCGTGTTCGGCGCGCTCGCCGCGTTCGGCATCGGCAACATCTCCCAGATCAACTCCATCGCTTCCTCCGTCAACTCCGTCGCGGTCGCATTCCATGAGAACGCCAAGGAGTTTGACACGATCATCGGCCTCATCACCGGCGTTGTGATCGCCATTTTCGTGGCGCTCGTGCTCCTCGGCGGCGTCAAGCGCATCGGTCAGGTCACCGAAAAGCTCGTCCCCGGCATGGCGGCCATCTACATCGTCTGCGCACTCGTGGTCGTTATCGCCAACGCGGGCACGATCCCCGGCGTGTTTGCCAGCATCTTCCAGGGCGCGTTCAACCCCTCTGCCGTCGTCGGCGGCGCGGTGGGCGTGACCATGAAGCTCGCCATCACCAAGGGCGTCGGCCGCGGCGTCTTCTCCAATGAGGCCGGTCTCGGCTCCGCGCCCATCGCGCACGCCGCCACCTCCGAGAAGAACCCCGTCCGGCAGGGCCTCTACGGCATCTTCGAGGTCTTTATGGACACCATCGTCATCTGCACGCTGACCTCCCTCGTCGTCCTCTGCTCCGGCGCGGCCACGGGCAACTACGGCAACAACGATCTCGCGGGCGTGCCCACCGCGGTCGCGGGCTTTGCCAGCGTATTCGGCGACAAGCTCGGCTCCCTGATCCTTGCCGTCGGCCTGCTGCTCTTCGCCACCTCCACCATCCTCGGCTGGGCGCTCTACGGCACCCGCTGCGCGGAGTTCCTCTTCGGCAGCAAGATCATCCGCCCCTATCAGGTTCTCTTCTGCCTCGTCGTCATCGCCGGCTCGGTCGCCAACCTCAAGCTGGTGTGGGACATCTCCGACACTCTCAACGGCCTCATGGCGATCCCGAACCTGATTGCGCTCTTCCTGCTTTCGGGCAAGGTTGTGGAGCTTACAAAAGAATATTTTTCCGGAGAAGGCAAAACCCGGTAAAATTCCTTTTATCGCGGCGCATTCCCTTCTTCTGTAAGAAAATCATGTAAATTCGCCTTTTCCCTTGACAATCAGGTTGCTACCCCTTACACTGTTAAAAGTTTATAGCTTGGCTTCACCTTCTTCTCGGCAAGCATGTGGGTCGGCCAGCAGCTCGCTGACGGCCTCGATTTCTGGGGCTTTTTGGGATCACTGATCCTTGGTGGAATCATTCTTGGTATTTATACCGGTCTGCTCGGCTACGTCGGTGCAAAAACCGGTCTGTCACTTGATCTTTTGTCCCAGAGAGCTTTTGGCGAAAAAGGTTCCTATCTGCCGTCAGCCATGACCAGCTTTACGCAGATCGGATGGTTTGGTGTCGGCTCCTTCGTTTCCGGCGGAACCGCAACCCCGAACTTCGCACGTTTTGCAAAGAACGGAAAAGCGGGTGCCATCACCACGGTTGTGGCCTTCTTCATCGGAAACTCCCTGATGTTCTTCTTCGGTGCCGTTTCTTCCATCTTTGTCGGCGGAAACGATATCTTCGAGGTTATGGTCCGCCTGAACCTGTTCTACCTGGCTGTTCTCGTTCTCGGTCTTAATATCTGGACTACAAACGACAACGCTCTGTATACCGCAGGTCTTGGTCTTGCCAACATCTTCCATCAGAGGAAAAAACCGATGGTTCTCCTTTCCGGTATCATCGGAACGGTTGCCTCCGTATGGCTGTACTACAACTTCTGCGGCTGGCTCAACATTCTGAATTGTACCCTGCCGCCGGTCGGCATGATTCTGGTGCTCGCCTACTTCATGAACAAAGAGGACTTTGAAACCGATCAGCCGAAGCTTAAAACCGTAGACTGGTTTGCGGTTGCCGGTGTCATTCTCGGTGCCATTGTTGCGAACATCTTACACTGGGGCATCGCTTCCATCAACGGCATGGTTGTTGCCGCTGTATGCTACTGTGTCGGACAGGCCGTAAACAAAAGAAAATAACAATAACGCCCTTGGCATGTTTCTCGCTTTCATCCTGGAAACATGTTAAGGGCTTTTTATTTCTTCTGATTCGCGTTATAATGTATGCATAACTCTGCATAGTTATAATTTTCGAAACGAAAGGAAACTGCCCGGATGATCCATTCCACCGTATCTGCTCCCAAAGGAGAAAAAACAAAATACCGTCTTGCCGAATCCATGAAGGAGTGCATGAAAACAACACCCGTTGAAGAGATCACCGTGCGCCAGATCTGTGAAATCTGTGGTGTTACCCGCCAGACCTTCTACCGCAATTTTCTCGACAAATACGATCTGATCAACTGGTATTTTGATAAATTACTGACAAAATCCTTCGAACATATGGGTCGCGGAACGACCGTTTTTGACAGTCTGGAAAAGAAATTTACCTATATTCAGAAAGAAAAAGCTTTTTTCGCCGCTGCCTTCCGCTACGACAAGCAGAATTCTCTGCGTGAGCACGATTTCGATCTGATTCTCGCGTTCTACGAAAATCTGATTCACGAAAAAAGCGGCAGTCCGGTTTCACCGGAAATGCATTTTCTTCTCGAAATGTACTGTCAGGGTTCCATCACCATGACCGTAAAATGGGTGCTTACCAGCATGGATCTGACACCTTCCGAGTTTGCCGCTCTTCTCGTCCGGGCAATGCCGGAAGACTTAAAAAAACTGTTCCAGAATCTGCAGCTGCTCTCTTAGAGCGCGTGTCAAAGTGGGGCTTGCAGATTGCGGAAATGGTTTTTCAGACACGCTCTGGTTATTTTTCACAAATTTTGTTCTGTTGTTTTTGTCACAATGGCGATTTTTTTTAAAGTGTTACACTTCGCCTCTTCTGTCACTTTCTTTTTCCCTTCCGGATTTGTTAATATAATAACAAGTTCAGTAAAACTATTTATTCATTTTAGAAGGGAGTTTTTCAATCATGGCAAATCGTATTAATTTAAATGCAACCTCTTATCACGGAGCAGGCGCTATTGCCGAGATCGCAAATGAAGCAAAGGCACACGGCTTCAAGAAAGCTTTCGTATGCTCTGACCCGGATCTGATTAAATTCAACGTTACTTCCAAAGTAACCGATATTCTGACCGCAAACGGACTCGACTATGAGCTTTACAGCGATATCAAGCCAAATCCGACCATCGAAAACGTAAAACACGGCGTAGAAGCTTTCAAGGCATCCGGCGCTGACTATCTGATCGCCATCGGCGGCGGCTCTTCTATGGATACCTCCAAAGCCATCGGTATCATCATCGCAAACCCGGAGTTTGAGGATGTCAGAAGCCTTGAGGGCACCGCACCGACCAAAAATCCGTGTGTACCGATCATCGCCGTTCCGACTACAGCCGGTACTGCTGCAGAGGTTACCATCAACTACGTTATCACCGACGTAGAAAGAAAACGTAAATTCGTATGCGTTGACCCGCATGATATGCCGATCATCGCAGTTGTTGACCCGGATATGATGTCCTCCATGCCGAAAGGCCTGACCGCTTCCACCGGTATGGACGCTCTGACTCACGCAATCGAAGGCTACACCACAAAAGCTGCATGGGAAATGACTGACATGTTCCATCTGAAAGCCATCGAACTCATCTCCAAATCTCTGCGCGGTGCTGTCGCAAACACCAAAGAGGGACGCGAAGGCATGGCTCTTGGCCAGTACATCGCAGGTATGGGCTTCTCCAACGTAGGTCTTGGAATCGCTCACTCCATGGCACACACCCTTGGTGCTGTTTATGATACCCCACACGGTGTTGCATGTGCCATGATGCTTCCGATCGTTATGGAATACAACCAGGAGTGCACCGGTGAGAAATACCGTGAAATCGCACGTGCCATGGGCGTTGCAGGTGTAGACGAAATGTCTCAGGAAGAGTACAGAAAAGCAGCGATTGATGCTGTTAAGAAGCTGTCCGCAGACGTTGGAATCCCATCTGTTCTCGAGGCAGTCAAAGAAGAAGATCTGCAGTTCCTTGCAGATTCCGCACACGCAGATGCCTGCGCACCGGGCAACCCGAAGGATGCAAGCGTAGAAGATCTGAAGGATCTGTTCCGCAAAATCATGGCGTAACGAACATAATTCGTTTCCCACATGCGAAGCGGATATTCGCAATCCGCTTCGCTACTTGCTCATAACCGAATAACTGCTCCGCAGTTTATCAGAAGGAGCTTGCACTCCTCCTAATACAAGCAAGTCCCCACCCACTGCTTATTGCTTCACGCAATGGAAGCAGGGGACTTACTTGATTCGGTTAAAAAAAGCGGTACTGACTCTTTTGCATTATTTGGAGGCTTACTATAAATCCGGAAACACGCCGGATTTTTGTCTCCGACGCATTTCCAGTCATATCTGAAAAATCATTTCCGTAACTCGGATCTTCCCCTTCATAGAAACCGTTCAAACACGCTTTGGGAACTCGTTTTTCTTCACTATAGGACGAAATCTTATTTTTGTAAAGCCTATCTCTTATTCATTTACCAGATTATAGTCCTCGATGGAGCTGTTGATCTGGGAAGCCATCGATTCTACTGCCTTCTCCGGAGTCTCGTTTTCGTTGATCATATTCTCGATTTCTGTTTCCACAATCTGTCTTGCCTCCGGGAATACAGAGAGAAGTGCGCCGGCGTACTGCGGCTTGGAATCGTGCAGCTGGTCGATTGCGGTCTGGAACTGCGGATATTGTGCTACATTATCTTTAAAGGTCTGCTCCTCATCAGCAGCTGTTGTTACCGGGAAGTAACCCGTCTCGGCATTCCAGTATGCCTGAGATTCCGGGGAAATCAGGAATTTGATAAATTTCCAGGTAGCTGCTGCTTTTGCATCATCGTTGTTGTTCAATGCCCAGAGAGATGCTCCTCCGATGGAAACACCGCCCTCATCGCCGTCCTTGATTGTCGGGAAATATGCGGTTCCAACTTCGAAACTTCCGTTGACATCCTGTAAAATCTGTTTCAGGGATGCGGTAGAGCCAAGGGTGATCGCTGCTTTTCCGGAAGTAAAGTCTGTTGTTGCGGTATCACTTCCGGCACGGCCTACGTTTGGTGCAACGTCGGCATCGTTCAGGGCTTTCCACTCATTTAAGATATTGAGTGCTCCGCCGTTAGAATCAAATTCAACTGCAGTAGCAGCTGCATCACGGCCGTTTCCATTATCCGCATAGAAAAGTCCCTGTTTGCAGAGCCACTGTTCGAAATACCATCCATAAATGGAGAGTGCCAGCGGTTCACCGGCTCCACCCTTTGTTTTCAGATCATCACCGATAGCGAGAATTCCTTCCAGGCTTGTCGGAACCTCGGTGATCCCTGCTTTTTCAAACATATCTTTGTTGTAATACAGAATTGGTGTGGACGAATTGAATGGCATGGAGTACAGCTCATTGTTTACTGTATAATAAGCAGCGATATTCGGCTCGATCTGGGAAATGTCATAGCCATCTGCATCAATCAGCTCCTGCATCGGGATGACCCAGCCGGAATCAATCATAAAACGGGTTCCGATATCATAAATCTGTACTAGGTCTGCTCCCATATTTCCGATCTGTGCACTTTTCAGTTTGTTAATCGTATCATCATATTCTCCCTGGTAAACCGCCTCAACGGTAATGCTATCGGTATTTTCTTCATTGAATTTATTGACAAGATAATCCATTGCCTCGCCATTGACACCGCCCATGGAATGCCAGAAGGTAATCGTGGTTCCCTTCGTATCCTGGTTTAAATCCGGTGCTTCTGCGCCATCTGCCGTACTTCCTGCCTCTGCGCTGGCTGTGGTTTCATCCGTTGTTGCACTCTGTGTCTCACTCGTTGTTTTTCCGCCTCCACATCCGGTAAGCGCCATAGCTGCCATAGAAGCCGCAAGAATCGATGCAATCACTTTTTTCTTCATTTTTTTCTCCTCGTTTTTCATACAGTTTTCTATTCTTTTTTCTGTCACAGGAATCAGCCCTTGACTGCTCCTGAAAACATTCCTTTGATTAAGGCCTTCTGGCCTACGATAAAGATGGAAATGGATGGAATAATAATCATTACCACACCCGCCAGCATCAGGGTAATCGACTGTGCATCGACGCTGTTCAGCATACTGATACCAATCTGTACGGTACGCTTGCTGTCCGAACCTGTAACCAGCAGCGGCCACATGTACATATTCCATGCATTGATAAAGGTATAAACCGCCATTGCTCCCATTGCTGACTTTGTCAGCGGCATCAGGATTTTTACGATAAACCGCAGATTACCGCAGCCGTCCAGCTTCGCCGATTCATAAAGTGAAACTGGAAAGGTCATGTAGAACTGGCGGAACAGGAAAATTCCCATTGCAGAGGTAAGAGAAGTCAGGATCAGAACAATATAGGTATCGAGCAGTCCGAGACTTCCTACTGTCAGATAATTGGAAATAATGGTTGCCTCACCCGGCACCATCATGGTCGCCATGACCAGCATAAACAGAACATTTTTTCCTTTGAAATTCAGGAAAGAGAAGGCAAATGCCGCAAGAGAACACGTTACAATCTGACCCAGCGTAATGCTGCCCGCAACCAAAAATGAATTCAGGACAAAGCGTACCAGCGGAATTTTATGAAATGCTTCCACAAAATTTTCCAGTGTCGGATGTTTGGGAACGATATTCATTGCCATTGTGTATAACTCACCGGACGGCATAAATGCTACGCTGATGGTATAAAGCAGCGGAAACAGCATAAACAGACAAACGATCAGGTTCATGGTAACCAACGCTGTTTTCTGAAGCATTTTCTTTCTTTTTGCTTTTGCATTCATTGCCAGATGCAGTGCCTGCAACTCCTCTGCAGAATAAGTTTTTGGTCCGGCAATCGTAGTTGCTATCGTAGACATCAGTATTTTACTCCTCTCTTTTCCATGTGGAACATAACCAGGGTAAGCGCCATGACAATCAGAAACAAAACAACGGACTGTGCGGCTGCGCTTCCAAACCGGTAATTAAAAAACGCATCACGGTATATCGAATATACAATCAGGTTCGTGGATTCTCCCGGTCCTCCCTGTGTCAGGATTTTCACCTGTCCGAATGACTGGAATGCCTGAATAATGTTAACAACCAGTGTGTAGAACATGATCGGAGAAAGCCCCGGCAGTGTCAGCTTAAAAAATTTCTGTACTGCATTCGCTCCATCTACAGAAGCACGCTCATAAATCGAATCATCAATGTTTCCAAGTCCCGCCGAAAAATACAGGAAATTGATGCCACTGTTCAGCCATGCCGTGAGGACAGCCACACAGATCAGCGCATATTTCGGATCACTGACCCAGTTAATGCTCACATGCAGCAATTTGTTTACGATACCGATCGTGGGATTTAAGATAATCTTGAAAATCATGGCACCTGAGCTCGATGCTACTGCCATTGGGAGTGCATAGGAAGTACTGAATACCCGGATTCCCGGAAAAGCCTTGCTGCAAAGAACTGCTCCCAGAAGGCCAAGCGCCATACTTCCGACTACAACAATCGCCACAAATTCCAGTGTAACCCAGAGACTGTTGTAAAAGGATGGATTCGATAATAAGCTTTTATAGTTGTCCAGTCCCACATACAATTTCGCTTCTCCAAGCTTGTTTGTCTTATACAGGCTCAGATAAATGGTTTTAAAAAACGGATAAAACAGAAAGATGCTAAAGATCACCATACTCGGGATCAGATACATATAAACTTCTGCTTTTTTACACTTTTCAATTACTTTTTTCACTTTCTGCTCCTTCTTATGCTGTTGCAAGTTCTTCTTTTTCAACCGGCAGAGATAAAATATTTTCTTCTGTAAACGGATCAAAGATCTGTGCTTTCTCCATATCTGCATACAATGTAATGCTTTCCTTTACAGTAACCGGCACCTCGGAAGGCACTCTTGCTGTAATCAGATTTTTTCCGGTATTCATATGCAGATACGCTTCTGCACCGATCATCTCCCGCAGGTCAACAAATGCCTTCAACTGATTCTCTTCGTAACAGATCCGATGTGCGGAAGCGGTTATTTCGTCCTGTAAATCCTCCGGTCTCAGGCCTAAGATCACCATTTTTCCGAGATAAGTGCGACGAAGCACCATTTCGTTCTCTCCTCTGGCACGAAGGGTAACTCCTCCGTCTCCTTCCAGATAAACCGCTCCGTTTCTTTCCGTCACCATCGTTTCCATAAAATTCATACTCGGAGCTCCGATAAAACCGGCCACAAATTTGTTTGCCGGATGGCGGTAAATCTGCTCCGGTGTATCCGCCTGCTGCACAACACCGTCTTTCATGACAATAATTTTTGTACCAAGCGTCATCGCCTCCGTCTGGTCATGTGTAACATAAATCACCGTCGTTTTCAGTTCCTTATGTAATTTTGCCAGCTCCACCCGCATCTGTGCCCGCAGCTTCGCATCCAGATTCGAAAGCGGCTCATCCATTAAAAATGCTTTCGGCCGTCTCATAATTGCGCTTCCAATCGCAACTCTTTGTTTCTGACCGCCGGAAAGTGCTGCCGGTCTCCGGTCAAGTAAATGCTCAATTCCAAGCATTTTAGCTGCCTCATGTACCTTTTTATCAACTTCATCCTTGGGCTGTTTCCGGATTTTCAGAGAAAACGCCATGTTTTCATATACCGTCATATTCGGATAAAGCGCGTAGTTCTGAAATACCATCGAAAGATCGCGATCCTTTGCTTCTACATAATTACAAAGCTGTCCATCAATCCAGAGCTCCCCGCTCGTAATCTCCTCAAGACCGGCAATCATCCGAAGCGTCGTCGATTTTCCGCAGCCGGAAGGTCCAACAAAAATCACAAACTCCCGATCCGGTATTTCAAGCGAAAAATCCCGAACCGCATAATGTTCCTTATCATAAGATTTACAGACATTCTTCAACACAATATTTGACATTCGTTTTTCTTCCTCCTCGTCTTGTCGAGACTCATTATACCTTTCCTTCCGTAAAGCCCACTACCACCGCTTTGTAAAATAACCGTTAATAAAATAACCGGTTACTTTACAAAAAATGTCCACATTTTCCCTTATCTCCGTCTCCATCCCCTTCTTTTCCAGCCATTTTTCCAGATTACTCTTTGTAAAATCCCCGAAAATCACCCGCAAAACCAATTTTCAAAACGAGTTCTGAATAACCATTCCTTTTCCCAATACCAGACAGATTATTTTTGACACAAAAAAAACGCCGCAACTCTCAAAGCTGCAGCGCTTTCTCATCATAACATACCATATTCTTCTTTCATGTCAACGCAGTGGGCGCTCCCGCGCCCACATTCGTGTCCGTCCTTCGCACAGCCCCGTAACGCACACAAGGGTGGTGCGCATTTGCAGGGAGCGTGTAATTCTTAGGTTCTGGTATTTTGCGTTATGCGCCAAAAATCAACTGTCTGAGCGACAGCGAGTTTTGATTTTTGGCGCATGGTTTTAGCAAAATGACAGAGCCTTAGAATTACTAGCTCCCGAAACCGCGCATCACCCTTGTGTGCGTTACGGGGCGTCCGTCCCCACCTCAGAGCCTATTCCACCGGTTCCGCCGGCACAAACACCCTGCTGTTTTCCTGTTCTTTCGGTTTTTCCGCTCTTTCCGTTGCCTCCCTGCAGAAATACTCCTGTGAATTCACCAGCGTCTTTCCACGCTTATCCGGCTTTGTATACGTTCCGTCTGCCTGTAAAATACTGGCTTTCACATTATCCTTCATCTGGATATCAAGAATATGCATTACTTCTTTCTTGATCTGCTCCTTTGTCTCAGTGATCGGAATCAGCTCTTCCTTCTTGTCACTTCCACGGAACATATTTTTAAATTTGATCATACGATTCTTTTTCTTTGCCTTATCAATGTCCTTACATCTTAGATATGCAGGTGCCATCATGACATTCTGAAGAACTGTCTTATTATTATAAAGATTGAAATGCTGGAAAACCATTCCCATATGGCGGCGATGCTGATTAATATCAACCTTCATATCTGCGATATCAACACCATTGAAGATAATACTTCCTCCTGTCGGGTCTTCCATACAGTTCAGGCATCGTAAAAATGTACTTTTACCGGAGCCGGATGGTCCGAGTACCGCAACGATATCGCCTTTATTGATCGTAACATTGATTCCCTTCAGAATCTCCTTGTCCCCAAAGCTTTTTTGCAGATTAATTACGTCTATCACTCTTCTTCAGGCTCCTTTCTAATAATTTAACAAGTAATGTAATCACAAGCACAAGTGCAATGTAGATTAACGCCATTACAAGGTACGGTACCATGAATTCGTAGCTGTTACTTCCGATATAGTTAAATGCAACATAAAGGTCAGCTGCGCCAACAAAGCTTACTACAGATGTCTCTTTAATAAGAGAAATGAACTCATTTCCAAGTGTCGGAAGAATGTTCTTTACAGCCTGCGGAATCACAATCTTCATCATACTTGTTCCAAAACTGAGTCCGACTGCTCTTCCGGCTTCCATCTGTCCCGGATCGACAGACTGGATTCCGCTTCGCATGATCTCTGAAATATATGCACCACTATTCAGACCAAATACAACCATAGAAACCTGTACTCCGGTAATCTTCACCCCAAAAATCGGAAGGAGTACATAATAAAAGATAAGGAGCTGAACTACCATAGGAGTTCCTCTGAATAATGCAACGTAAAAGCTGCAAATATGATTCAACACTCTCGGAAGAGTTTTATATTTCGGAATCACACGGACTGTAGCGATCAAAGTACCGATCACAATACCGATAATCAGACCGCAGATTGCGATCAGCAAAGTATTGTGCAGTCCCTGAACTACTTTCACATAGCCATTCTGATTCAGAAATATATCAATAAATTTGTCTACTTTCTGACTAAAATTCCCCATTTGTTTCCTTTCTCCAAAAAGAGGAAAATGCATGCATCATCTTCTGCCTGTATTTCCCTCGTTAATAAATTCTGTTATTTTACTGCCTGTAAATTCTTAGTAAATACTCTTACTGAACTGCGTTGATTGCATCTGTGATTGCTGCTGCCGGTGCTGCATCAATGATCACATACTGAATATTTCCATTGAGCATATCCTGTACTGCAAGTGATCCGCTCTTGTATGTCACACATTTTGCCGGAAGTCCCGGGAAGTCCCAATCTTCGCTTCCTTCAACATAGTACTGACCTGTTGTTCCCTGCTGAACACCGATCTGGTCAGATGATTTTGTCTCAGCAAGCTTAGCTGCAACGTCATCTGCTGTCTTGCAATCATCGAATGTTGTAACATTGCTTGGAACGATCAAACGCTGGGATGCTGAATAGTAAGAATCTGTAAATGTAACATATTCTTCTCTCTCTTCATTGATTGTAAGTCCTGCCATAGCAATATCACATTTCTGCTGGCTTACAGACAGACAAACTGCATCAAAATCCATGTTCTCAATTACAAGCTCTTTTCCAAGTTCATCAGCAAGAAGCTTTGCAATCTCCATGTCGATTCCATAATAATCTTCACCCTTTGTATACTCAAATGGCTCGAATGCTGCATTTGTAGCTACAACCAACTGATCCTTAGATGTATCAAGTGTTGCTGATTTTACTGCTTCCGGCTCTCCGTCTGAGAAATACTTTTTGCAGATCTCATCAAGTGTTCCATCTGATTTGATCTTTGCAATAAACTCATTTGTCTTCTCAAGAAGTTCCGGCTGATTCTTGTCCACACCAAATGCATATTCTTCATCTGTAAGGTCAATATCGATTACCTTTGCTGTTACTGTTTCGTTCTTACTACCACAACCTGCCAGCATGCTGACTGCTAATGCTGCAGTAAGAAATACTGATAAAAACTTCTTCATATTAAGCGCCTCCTCTTTTCTCTGCATAAAAATTCAAAACATGTTAATAATTATAACATGCTTTTCATAAAATGCAAGACGTAATTATGCACGATTTCTTTTGGAAATACAAAATTTTACTGTTCACAATAACTGTGAACAGTAAAACACACTGCACTCTATTCAATAATACATACCTTATTTGAATAAAGCCTGGATACCGAAGAATAAAAATACAACGATTCCAAGTACGATTCTGTAATATCCAAATGCCTTAAAGTCATGGTTCTTGATATATTTCATCAGGAACTTGATTGCTATAACAGATACTGCAAAGGATACGATCATTCCAAGAAGAAGCAGAAATACCTGCATTGGGGTAAATGCCAGACCGAACTTAAACAACTTCAGTGCACTTGCTCCAAACATAACCGGAATTGCAAGGAAAAATGTAAACTCTGCTGCAACACTTCTTGAAACCCCAAGTGCCAGTGCTCCGACAATCGTTGCGCCGGATCTGGACGTCCCAGGAATCATCGCCATCATCTGGAAAACTCCGATCAGAAGAACTGTCTTCACAGAAAGCTGAGAGAGTCTTTTTACTTTCGGTTCTCTTGTCTCATTACGTTTTTCAATTACAATGAATAAAATACCATAAACAATCAACATCAATGCAACAACATATGCATTACTCAGTTTTGATTCAATCAGATCGTTCAGCAACACTCCTCCGATCAGTGCCGGAATTGTTCCGATCACTACTTTAATCCATAACTGAATTGTCATCTTCTTCTGCTTTTCCGTCTTCGTCGGTGAGAACGGATTTAACTTATGAAAATAAATTACTACAACTGCCAGGATCGATCCAAACTGAATCACCACATTGAACATATTCGTAAATGCCTCGTTCTGCTTCAGTTGGATCAGCTGCTCTACCAGAATCAGATGACCTGTACTACTGATTGGAAGCCACTCTGTGATTCCCTGCACAATTCCTAAAATGATAACCTTTAATACTTCTAACATGATTCCCCTCCTCGTTTCAGAACAAACTTCTCGATGGCCTTTGCAGCCCCCTCATCATTGTTGCTCTCCGTAATATAATCAGCTACAGCTTTGACCTTTTCTTCGGCATTCGCCATGGCAACCCCAAATCCAACTTCCTTGAGCATTGCGATATCATTATCGCCATCCCCACACGCCATGATCTCTTCCCGCCTGATTCCAAGCATCTTGCCAAGATTCACAAGTCCGGTTCCTTTATTTACACCAACTGCATTGATTTCTATATTATATTGAAGAGAGCCAACCAGTTCAAAGACGCCTTCTCGCTCCAGCTCTTTCCATGCCTCTTCTCTCTCTTCCATATCTGCAAACAACATCTGTACTTTATCAAGATTCCCTTCTTTTTCATCCAGCAGATCTTCCAGTCTGTCTACCGCTATTCGTGTTCTCAGAAAATAATCCCACATGTTCGGATTCTTATGATACTTTCTCACCTGCGCGATCTCATCTTTCTGAGCATATCCCTGCCCATCAAAATAAACTTCCAACAGAGTATCATATTTTCTTCCGATTGCAATTGCTTTTTTTGCTGCTTCTTTGGATAACAGATGTTCTTCCAGTACCTTTCCGGTTCTCGTCTCGATAATCCTTGCCCCATTCGCAGTCAGTGCATAATCCATCCCCGGAAGCTCACGTAATTCTTCCGGAACTCCTGTCCATGGTCTTCCGGTTGCAACAAGAACAACTGTACCATTCTGCAGTGCCTCTCCGATTACATTCTTCGTATAAGGAAGAAGTTCCTTCTTATCTGTAAGAAGTGTTCCATCGAGATCTAATCCAACAATCTTAATTTCCTTTTTTTCCATACTTTTTTCCTTATCTTCTGTATTTTCTATCCGTCAATTGTTACAAAAAGTAACATCTTTTTAATCGCTTTGTAAAACAATCATAAAATATTTCGCGCAAATTTGATTAATTCTCTGTTTTATAGTATAATAGGTTTTCGACAACTATGCAATGTCATTTAAAGAAAGGATATTGAGATTATGGCATTTTACAAAAAAAGCAAGTTACATACGGGCACCGCGCTCATTTGTTCCCTTGCAATTGTATTTTCTGCACTTCCTGTCTATGCTACAGACACGATAGACAATCTGCAAAACCAGACCTCTGCCCTTGAGAACGAATTAAAAGGCATCAACCAGGATATCCTCACCCTGAGTGAGAAGATATCTGATACTGAGATGCAGGTTGAGATCCTCAACAGTGATATAGACAAAACACAGGATGATCTTGAGAAAGCGCAGAAAAACGAAGATCAGCAGTATGAAGATATGAAAAGCCGTATCAAATATATGTATGAGCACGGAAGTGCTACAATGCTTGAGATGCTTTTCTCAGCAGAAAATATGTCAGATTTTCTAAATAAAGCTGATTTTATTGAAAATTTAAGTAACTACGACCGCAAAGCTCTGAACAATCTGAAAGATGTTCACCAGCAGATTGCCGATCAGAAAGCAGACCTGGAAGCACAGCAGGCTTCCATGAAAGATTTACAGAACCAATTGCAGACACAGCAGACACAATTACAGGCAAAAGCTGCTGCAACTTCTACTAATTTGAATGAGGTGAATGCAAAACTGCAGAAAGCCAAAGAAGAAGAGGCAGCTCGTCAGGCAGAAGAAGCCAGGAAACAGGCGGAAGCCGCTGCGAAAGCCGAAGCAGCTGCAAAAGCTGAGGCTGCTGCCAGTGCGAACAAAGCGAATACTTCCAGTTCCTCTGGGAACTCCGGCAATTCAGGTTCCTCATCCTCCGGAAGTTCAAGTTCTTCTGGTGGCTCCAATAGTTCCGGATCTGCCATTGCGTCTGATGACCTTACACTTCTTGCAGCAATCCTGCAATGTGAGGCCCACTATGATTACGACTCTATGCTTGCAGTTGCTACAGTCATTATGAATCGTGTATATAGCAGTCGCTTTCCGAATTCTATTCATGATGTCATCTATGCCCAAGGACAGTTTGCTCCTGTATGGACAGGTTCCTTAGACCGTGTATTAAAGCAAGGTCCACGAAGTCTTTCTATCCAGGTTGCACAGGATGCGATCAACGGAGCTCGTCTTGCTGCCGTAGCCGACTGTTATTACTTCCTGTACGCACCATCGACAAGCAGAACCGGTGTTGTAATTGGCGATAACGTTTTCTTTACAAGTTGGTAAAATAATAAAAAGAAGATTAAGAAGCGCCGGAAGATTTCATTTTCATCTTCCAGCGCTTCTTTTTTAGAAACAACTCTATTTTCTACTGATAATCAACAACATCAATCCATCTCATCAGAAAATCTTTTTCAAGTTCATTTTCTTTAGATAACTGTGCTGCTGCCACAATCGGAAGCCACTGCTGTACATACTGCATTGCTGTATCGCTCTTCTTGCAGAACAATTTCAGATAGAGATCTGCTACTTTCTGATCTTTCAGTGCGAAAAGCAAATATGTCATTGCTGCATCTGCACTTGCATTTCCCTGTGTTGCATGAGCCCAGTCAACCACAGTCATCTTTCCATTCTTTCCTACGATCACATTACTCGGATTAAAGTCTCCGTGACATACTTTATTATGCTTTGGCATACTCTCAAGTCTTGTCAGAAGTTCATAACGTGTAGTCGCATCAAGATCTTTCAATCCATTGATCTGACGAGCTAATTTATCTTTCATTCCTTTCAAAAGCGGTGATTTCTTACTCTGAACCTGTAACTGGAGATCAACAAAGTCTTCCATATATTTTTCCAGATTCTTCATATCAGATTCCATCATGTCCTCAAGTGTCTTACCTGCTTTGTACTCAATAGCAATTGCCCACTTTCCATCAATCTGAGTTACTTCTTTTACCTTCGGAATGTCCAGACCTGTCTCTTCTACTCTTGCAGTATTCAGAGCCTCATTAAATACATCTGACTTCGGATGTCCTTCATTAAAAACTTTCACGATACAATCATCACATTTATAGACTGATTTGTAAGCACGTTTCACGATGAGATTTTTTTCTTCTAACTTCATAATATAGACCTCCTTATATCTTGAACGCTCCTTCTTGTCTGCTCTTATTTTATCTCAGCTCTGCGGGGCTGTTCCTTTTGCCTTACGGCTCTTACTTTGTTTTGATGATGTCATTATATCTCACAATTTTTAGAAATAAAACCCCTTCAGAGCAAGTTTGTGCAGTTTTTAACAAGTTTTTTTGTCTCTTACATATTGTCTATTTATTAACAATCATAAACTTTAGCTCGTTGCTCACGTATACTTGGAAAACTCAAAAACTGTATTTTCCAAGTTATCGCGGCAGTCGCCAAGGTCTTGTGCAAGCACAGGCTTTGGCTCGTTGCTCACGTAAAAAAGAGACAGAACAATGCTTTTCATCATTCTGTCTCTCTTCGTATATTTTAGATTCTAACGGTCATATGCCTGCTTATGCAATGCGATTTATTTTCCGTAGTAGCATTTCAGGTACAGATCTTTGATCTCCTGGATGAGTGGGTATCTTGGGTTAGCTCCTGTACACTGATCGTTGAATGCCTGCTCTGACATTTCATCAAGTGTGT
>OHMW01000801.1_pt1 | contig 17396 bp, 8 predicted proteins | sample 1569391 | NCBI WGS metagenome assembly OHMW01 (sample SAMEA3879557, study PRJEB24766) | human gut metagenome | biome: human-associated habitat; feature: feces | place: USA | collected 1985/1987 | reverse complement strand
GATTAATGTCGTCTTATTGCGTATCTCCTTTTCCTGTGCCTGGAGCATTAATTCCTTTTTTTCGGCATTGAGTTTCTCCACTTCGAGCAGAGTGGCAAATTCGCTACTGGCCATTTGTTCATTGGCTATCTTTAAAGAATCCTCTGCTTCGATATACATTTGCAGGTATTTGATTGCTTCGCTCATATTACCCATATTGCTGTATATTTTTCCTTTCGTCAGGTAATGGACACTGTTCTGTATACTTTCGCTAAGGTTTAATTCCTCCGCTTCCTGTTTCTCGGCAGCTTCCAGTGCCTTTGGGTATTGCTTGGATTGCAGATAATAGACGTATTCTATATTATATAGTCTTTTCTTTATCGACCATAATCTTTTATCCTGATCAAATGCTGTTTTACATTCGTTTAGTATTTTCTCGGCTGCCTGCATATCTCCGAATTTGCTGTAATAATTAACGTATTCCAGTTGCACGGATATTTTTTGTGTAGGGGAGTATGCGGTTGCATCCGCCTTTTTCAATGCTTCCAGTGCCTTTTCCGGCTGGTTGGTATTGATGTAATAACTGCTTATCTGGCTGTATGTTTGCGAGATGTTATAGTTTTCCAGATCATATTTTTCCGTCAGTTCTATTTCTTTCAATTGCCATTCGAAAGCCATGGAATCCAGTCTTTTGACTGTATAAATCTGCGACATGATGTTATAGCAGCGGGACAGACCGGTTTTGTCGTCTTCCTCTTGTGCTTCTTTCAGCATCTTTTGCGCTTCATAAAGTGCAATATTGGTTCTACCGTTTTTCAGATAATATAGAATAAGCCTGTTCGACCATGCGAAATAATAATACTTGGGTTGTTGGGTTGCTTTGGCGAAGTCTTTCACCTTATTGGTATAATAGATAATGCTGTCTTCATTTGTTGCCTGAAAATAATGATAATCCAGTTGGGTGGAAATAGCTACTGCCTGCATCCGTTTATCATGCCGTTCCTCTGCCATTCGATACAAGGTATCGGACATGCTAAGTACAACGGGTTGCAATAAGCATTCCTGACAACGTTGATAATAGGCATAAAGGGTAGAGTCAACGTTAAAGTCTTTAGCTTCTTTCTGGGCTTTTACAGAAGCGGTAAAGAATAAAAATAAAAAAAGAAATCGGGTGAAAGATAGGGCTGTTTGGCTCATGGTATGATGTTTTCGGTTTCTTCTGTTGTTTGCAAATATACGTTTATTTCTTCTTTTTAGTACGATTGCTTGCTTTTTTTCTCTACATTTGTGGGCAATCTAAAAGGAATACTGTCAATGATGAAATCTACGTCTCCTATTTATATAAATGTAAAAGGGCAGTTGCTTGATCTCTCCATTCCGCAGGTAATGGGTATTCTGAATGTAACTCCCGATTCTTTTTATGCCGGTAGCCGGATGCAGACCGAAGAAGATATTGCTGCCCGGGCCCGACAAATCATTGATGAAGGCGCTGCTATTATCGATATAGGTGCTTATTCTTCGCGTCCTAATGCAGAACATATTTCTGCCGAAGAAGAAATGAACCGGTTACGCACCGGTCTGGAGATTCTGAACCGCAATCATCCGGAGGCTATTATTTCCGTAGATACTTTTCGGGCTGATGTAGCAGCGCAATGCGTAAACGAGTATGGCGTTGCTGTCATTAACGATATTGCTGCCGGTGAAATGGATGACCGGATGTTTCAGACAGTAGCCGGACTGGGAGTGCCCTATATCATGATGCATATGCAGGGCACCCCGCAGAATATGCAGAAAGAACCCCATTATGATAATCTGATAAAGGACGTTTTCCTTTACTTCGCGCGTAAAGTTCAGCAGCTTCGTGATTTGGGAGTGAAGGATATCATACTCGACCCAGGATTCGGGTTCGGGAAGACGTTGGAGCATAATTATGAACTAATGGCACATCTCGAAGAGTTCCGTATATTCGAATTACCTTTGTTGGTAGGAGTTTCACGAAAATCTATGATTTATAAATTGTTGGGGGGCACTCCGCAGGATTCGTTGAACGGGACAACTATATTGGATACCGTTGCGTTAATGAAAGGCGCTCACATCCTTCGGGTACATGATGTACGCGAAGCAGTGGAAGCGGTTCGCATTGTTGAAAAATTAAAATCAGAGAACGATGTTTTTTGAATTTGGCATAAAAGATTTTATTGATATTCTGTTGGCGGCTTTCTTGCTGTATTATACATACAAGTTGATGAAGGCTTCCGGCTCTATCAAGGTATTCACCGGTATTCTGGTTTTTATACTGATCTGGTTGGTGGTGACTCAGGTTTTGGAGATGAAGTTGCTGGGTTCCATCTTCGATACTTTGATGAATGTGGGCGTGATAGCGCTGATCGTACTGTTTCAGGACGAGATACGCCGTTTCTTGCTGACTTTGGGTTCTCACCGGCATGTCAGTGCATTGGCCCGTCTCTTTAACGGGGCGAAGAAAGAAGTATTGAAACATGATGATATTATGCCTGTGGTAATGGCTTGTCTGAGCATGGGAAAGCAAAAAGTCGGTGCACTGATTGTCATTGAGCATAACGTTCCTTTAGACGAAATCGTCCGTACAGGTGAAATGATTGATGCGGCAATCAACCAACGTTTAATTGAAAATATCTTCTTCAAGAATAGTCCGTTACATGACGGGGCAATGGTTATCAGCAAGAAACGTATCAAAGCGGCAGGATGTATTCTTCCTGTTTCTCACGATTTGAATATACCTAAAGAACTCGGCTTGCGTCATCGGGCCGCTATGGGTATCTCACAGCAGTCGGATGCACACGCCATTATTGTTTCCGAAGAAACGGGAGCTATCTCTGTCGCCTATCGCGGGCAATTCTATCTTCGCCTGAATGCGGAAGAACTGGAAAGTATGTTGACGAAAGAAAACTGATTTTGGTGTTATGACTGATAGCCGGACTTATACTGGATATTGCTTTTGTAGTGGGAAAATAAATGAAAATGGCCCTGTTTGTAGTTATTTTGCTTTATTTCTAACCCTTTTTGAATGATAATTATGCCCTCGGATTTAGGTGAATTGCCTACCTTTGTCGTATACTATTAAAATTCTATTTTGAATAAACCATGAGAAACAGATTGATTGCTTTACTGGTACTTTTTACAGTCGTTATCTTTAGTAGTGCACAGGCACAAACTACTGCCCGCAAATTTGAAGCCGGCAAGAATACCTTTTTGCTGGACGGTGAACCATTTGTGGTGAAGGCCGCCGAACTTCATTACACCCGTATCCCGCAAGCTTATTGGGAACATCGTATTGAGATGTGCAAAGCATTGGGGATGAATACCATTTGTATCTATATCTTTTGGAATATCCATGAACAGGAAGAAGGTAAGTTTGACTTTTCCGGTCAGAACGATATTGCAGCTTTCTGTCGTGCGGCACAAAAGCATGGGATGTATGTCATTGTCCGTCCCGGTCCTTATGTGTGTGCGGAATGGGAAATGGGAGGTCTTCCCTGGTGGCTGCTGAAGAAAAAAGATGTGGCGCTTCGTACCCTCGATCCCTATTATATGGAGCGCGTAGGCATCTTTATGAAAGAAGTCGGCAAACAATTGGCGCCACTGCAAGTAAATAAAGGTGGTAATATCATCATGGTGCAGGTAGAGAATGAATACAGCTCTTATGCAACCGACAAGCCTTATGTAGCTGCCGTGCGTGATTTGGTACGTGAATCCGGTTTTACCGATGTGCCTCTGTTTCAATGTGACTGGAGCAGTAACTTTACCAATAACGCACTTGACGACCTGATTTGGACTGTGAATTTCGGAACTGGGGCTAATATCGACCAGCAGTTTAAGAAACTGAAAGAGCTTCGTCCCGAAACTCCATTGATGTGTAGTGAGTTCTGGAGCGGATGGTTCGACCATTGGGGGCGGAAACACGAAACACGTCCTGCAAAAGATATGGTACAGGGCATCAAGGATATGCTCGACCGGAATATTTCTTTCAGTCTCTATATGACTCACGGAGGAACGACTTTCGGTCATTGGGGAGGTGCAAACAACCCTGCTTATTCCGCTATGTGCAGTTCGTATGATTATGACGCTCCGATCAGTGAAGCCGGATGGACGACCGAAAAGTTTTTCTTGCTTCGCAATTTATTGAAAAACTATCTTCCGGCCAGTGAATCATTGCCTGAAATCCCCGCCGCTTTGCCTGTTCTTGAGATTCCCGAAATTCATTTTAATAAAGTGGCTCCGCTATTCTCGAATTTGCCGGAAGCCAAACAAACAGTGGATATTCAACCGATGGAACAATTCAATCAGGGATGGGGAACTATTCTGTATCGGACCACATTGCCTGAAGCAACCCCCGCAGGAACCGTTTTGAAGATTACGGAAGTGCACGACTGGGCGCAAATCTATGCCGACGGCAAACTTCTGGCGCGTTTGGACCGTCGTAAAGGAGAATTTACTACGACTTTGCCTGCTTTGAAGAAAGGTACGCAACTGGATATTCTGGTGGAAGCAATGGGACGTGTCAACTTTGACAAATCCATTCACGACCGCAAAGGTATTACAGAAAAGGTGGAACTAGTTTCGGGTAATCAGGCTAAGGAATTGAAAAACTGGACTGTGTACAACTTTCCAGTAGATTATTCTTTTATTAAAGACAAGAAATATAACGATACAAAAATACTACCGGCTATGCCTGCTTACTACAAGAGCACCTTTAAACTGGATAAAGTAGGAGATACATTTCTGGATATGAGTACATGGGGTAAAGGTATGGTTTGGGTGAACGGTCATGCAATGGGACGTTTTTGGGAAATCGGTCCGCAACAGACTCTTTTTATGCCGGGCTGCTGGCTGAAAGAAGGAGAGAATGAAATTCTCGTATTGGATTTGAAAGGTCCTGCCAAAGCTTCTATCAAAGGCTTGAAGAAACCTATTCTTGATATGCTTCGTGAAAAAGCTCCCGAAACACACCGCAAGGATGGAGAAAAACTGAAACTGGCAGGTGAGAAAGTAATACATGAAGGTGCTTTCACTCCGGGCAACGGTTGGCAGGAAGTACGATTTGCTGCTCCGGCGAAAGGACGTTATTTCTGTTTGGAAGCGCTTTCTCCGCAAGCAAATGATAACATCGCAGCAGTGGCAGAGTTCGATGTCCTGGGAGCTGATGGCAAACCGGTATCTCGTGAGCATTGGAAGATTCGCTATGCCGATAGCGAAGAAACACGTAGCGGCAACCGTACAGCCGACAAAATATTCGATTTGCAGGAATCTACTTTCTGGATGACCGTGGACAATGTTCCTTATCCTCATCAACTGGTGATTGACTTGAGTAAAGTGGAAACAGTGACCGGCTTCCGCTATCTGCCCCGTGCCGAGAAAGAATATCCGGGCATGATTAAAGAATATCGGGTGTATGTGAAATCTGCTGACTTTAATTACTAAACTATTGATGTACAAGCATTGAAATGATAATAGATATGAAGAAAAATATAATCCTTTTCGCACTCCTCTTCGTAGGAGTGTTGACTGGATATTGCCAACAATCTGCCTACCTGTTTATTTACTTCACCGGCAATCGCATGAGTGAAGAAGCCGTCAGGATGGCTGTTAGTCTCGATGGATATAATTATAAAGCCTTGAATGGAAATCAACCGGTACTTGATTCCCGTGTGATTAGTTCAACAGGCGGAGTGCGCGATCCTCATATTTTACGTTGTGAAGACGGGAAGACGTTTTATATGGTAGTTACAGACATGGTATCTGCCAATGGATGGAGTTCTAATCGCGCCATGGTATTGCTGAAATCGAAAGACCTTGTACACTGGACTTCCAATATCGTGAATATCCAGAAGAAATATCCCGATCAGGAAAACCTGAAACGTGTGTGGGCGCCACAAACGATTTATGACAAGGAAGCCGGAAAATACATGATCTATTGGTCCATGCAACATGGCAATGGTCCGGACATCATTTATTATGCTTATGCTAACAAGGATTTCACCGATATAGAAGGAGAACCGAAACCGCTGTTTCTTCCGAAAAACGAAAAGTCATGTATTGACGGAGACATCATTTATAAAGACGGGCTTTATCACCTATTCTATAAAACGGAAGGGAATGGAAATGGCATTAAGAAGGCTACTACTTCCTCTCTGACCTCCGGGCAGTGGACGGAATCAGATGACTATAAGCAGCAGACGAAGGATGCAGTAGAGGGTGCGGGCATCTTTCCATTGATTGGCTCGGATAAGTATATCTTGATGTATGATGTGTATATGAAAGGCAAATACCAGTTTACGGAAAGTGCTGATCTGGAACACTTCAAAGTGATTGACCATGCTATCAGTATGGATTTCCATCCACGCCACGGCACTGTTATTCCGATTACTCAAAAAGAATTGCAACGCCTTTTCAAGGCGTATGGTAAACCGGAAGGTTTCTGATCTAAAGGAGGAAGATCAAAACCCATCTAAATTAGAAATCATCCTCGCCACAGCTTCTTGTCGCGAAGATGATTTCGTTGAAAGGAAATTTGGGCACCTCTCATCTACAAATTCAATGAATTTTAAGCGGGTAGTCTTTATTTCCAGATAAATACATTCATCCTTTCGTCTTTTTTGAGTTATTAAGATAAGGTGGATTCACTAGTGTAATCCAGGAAAATAGTATACGATATTGGAAAAAGTGTATATTTTACCCTTGTTTACTTGTTTCTTATATATTTTTAAGTGTAAAACAACCAATTATAGCTTGAAATATATCAGTTAGAATAATGAAAATCTTAACTTTGCGATTGATAATCTTAATGCAATAGATACCATGAGAAAATTATTCCTGTTTTTAGTTGTCTTGTTTTTGTCGTTTCAGCAAGTCACTTTAGCTGCAATCAAAGAAATGACGAGTACCCCCGATTCGGTTTATCTCTTTTCCTTCGCTACTTCCGGAGACGACGGACGTAGCGGGCTTCGTTTTGCCTGGAGCATGGATAAGGAAAACTGGTTTGAAGTCGGCCGGAACTACGGATATCTCCGGTGTGATTACAGCCGTTGGGGATCACAGAAGAATATGCTCGACCCTTATTTGAAACAGTCGCCCGCTGGCGAATGGATATGTACCTGGAAATTGAATGATCGTGATGGATACGGTCAGGCCACTTCTAAAGACTTGATAAACTGGACCAGCCAGAAATATCCCCGTACTACTTCCGATTTTAACGGAACAAGAGTGAAAGCCGTAGTTGCCGGAGAGGAGCAGAAAGGAACTATCAACCGGGTAGCGTGGACTTTGGTAGATGGATTAAATAAGAATTATGGCTGGAATCAATATCGGAACTCATTGCATGGAGAACGTCCGGTACAGGATGGAGAACGTTTTGCCGGTTTGAAGCCTGTAAAAGCAACGGTCACCGTACAACCCGAACGTGCCAAAGACATCAGCGATGTCTTGTTGGGTGCTTTCTTTGAAGATATTAATTATTCGGCAGACGGAGGACTCTATGCAGAACTTATCCAAAACCGCGACTTCGAGTATGACCCTTCGGACAGGGAAGGAGATAAGAACTGGAATAGTACTCATTCGTGGACATTGAAAGGAGATAAAACCACTTTCACTATTGCTACTACCGATCCTATTCATGCCAATAATCCGCACTATGCCGTATTGAATGTAGAACGACCGGGAGCCGCGTTAGAAAATACAGGCTTTGATGGTATCGCGCTGAATGTCGGAGAGAAATATGACTTTTTCATATTTGCGAGGGTTCCGCAGGGTCAATCAAATAAATTACAGGTTCGTTTGGTAGATGGAGAAGGAAATATATGTGGAGAGACTCCTCTGACTGTGTCTTCCCGTCAATGGAAAACGTATAAAGCAGTGATTACTGCCAAAGCAACCGCAGATACTCGCCTCGAAATCATTCCCCAATCTGCTGGAGAATTGAATCTGGATATGATTTCCCTGTTTCCGCAGCATACATTTAAAGGACGCAAGAACGGACTCCGCAAGGATCTGGCTCAAGTGTTAGCTGACATTCATCCCCGTTTCATCCGTTTTCCGGGTGGCTGTGTGGCTCATGGTGATGGTCTGAAGAATATCTATCAATGGAAAAACACAGTCGGTCCGTTAGAAGCAAGAAAGGCTCAACGCAACCTTTGGGGGTATCATCAAAGCATGGGACTGGGATATTTTGAATATTTTCAATTCTGCGAAGATATTGGTGCGGAACCGCTTCCGGTATTGGCTGCCGGTGTTCCTTGCCAGAACTCTGCCTGTCACGGTGACTTGAGAGGCGGACAGCAAGGCGGTATCCCTATGAGCGAAATGGGTGCTTATATTCAGGATATTCTTGATTTGATAGAATGGGCAAACGGCGACGCTAAGAAGACAAAGTGGGGAAAGGTACGTGCCGAAGCAGGCCATCCGAAACCTTTCAACCTGAAATACATTGGTATCGGAAATGAAGATCTCATCACCGATATCTTCGAAGAACGTTTTACAATGATATTTAATGCCATCAAAGAAAAATATCCGGAAATGATCGTTGTAGGTACAGTAGGACCGTTCAATGAAGGTACAGACTACGTAGAAGGATGGAAACTGGCCGACAAACTGGGTGTGCCGATGGTGGACGAACATTATTATCAGACTCCGGGATGGTTCCTGAACAATCAGGATTTCTACGATAAATACGACCGTTCGAAAAAGACAAAAGTATATCTGGGCGAATATGCGACTCATATCCCGGGACGAAAAGCGAATATCGAAACTGCACTGACGGAAGCTCTTTATCTTGCTGCCCTGGAACGCAATGGAGACGTTGTACACATGACTTCTTACGCTCCTCTTCTCGCCAAAGAAGGACATACCCAATGGAATCCGGATTTGATTTACTTCAATAACCGGGAAGTGAAACCGACCACCGGATATTATGTGCAGAAACTCTACGGACAGAATGCCGGAAACGAATATTTGCCGTCGAAGATCACTTTGGATAATAAAGACGATAAAGTGCAGAAACGTTTTGCTTCTTCCATTGTCCGCGATTCGGCAAGTGGAGATGTGATTGTGAAGTTGGTCAACTTACTTCCAGTAGAGGTTAATACCCATGTCGACCTTTCCGGAATCGGTGCGATACAGTCTTCTGCAAAGAGAACCGTACTGACCGGCAAACCGGCAGATACTCCGCTACCTGTTGAAGATACAGTGGAAGTGGCAGAAAAGTTTGATTGCCAATTGTCTGCCTACTCTTTTACGGTGATCCGGATAAAAAAGGCAAATGAGAAATAACAGGAAATAAATGAAGAACATAATAACATGAATAATATGAAGAAGATAATAAGCACTCTACTGGTGGCTGGTTGCTGTCTGACTTCGCTGATGGCACAAGACGTGGTCGTGAAAGGACCGAATGAAAAACTGCAATTGGTTGTCTTTACTTCCCCTGCCGAAAAGCCAAGTTATTCCATTACCTATAATGGGAAAACCATGCTGGAGAAATCACCTTTGGGTATGAACACGAATATCGGTGACTTTGCTAAAGGAATGAAACTGACAGGGCATACGGTCACCCCGATTGATACCGTCTACCATCAGGATCGTATTAAAACCTCACAAGTGCATTATCAGGCAAACGAGCTGAACTGTCATTTTGAGAATCCGAAAGGACAGAAAATAGACGTTGTCTTTCGTGTCAGCAACAATGATGTAGCTTTCCGTTATATTCTGCCGCGTCAAGATGGAAAAGGAAGTGTAACGGTGACTGCCGAAGAAACCGGTTTCCGTTTTCCGCAACAGACTACTACTTTCTTGTGTCCGCAAAGCGATGCTATGATAGGATGGAAGCGTACAAAACCCAGTTATGAGGAAGAATACAAGGCAGATGCTCCGATGAGTGACCGTTCCCAGTACGGGCATGGTTACACATTCCCTTGCCTGTTCCGTATTGGTGACGATGGTTGGGTGCTGGTTAGCGAGACAGGAGTGGACAGTCGATATTGCGGCTCACGTTTAAGCGATGTGAGCGAAGGTAATCTGTATACGATTGCTTTCCCGATGGCAGAAGAAAATAATGGCAACGGAACGGTTGCTCCGGCATTTGCCTTGCCGGGAGCTACTCCCTGGCGTACCATAACAGTTGGCGAAACTTTGAAACCGATTGTGGAAACAACTGTTGCGTGGGATGTCGTGCGTCCTCTTTATGAAACAAAATATGACTACCGTTTCGGACGCGGCACATGGAGCTGGATTCTTTGGCAGGATGGTAGTATCAACTATGACGATCAGGTGCGATATATTGATTTTGCTGCGGCAATGGGATATGAGTATGCGTTGATTGATAACTGCTGGGATACGAACATCGGCCGTGACCGCATGAAATCTTTGATAGAATACGCACGAAGCAAAGGAGTTGAACTCTTCTTATGGTATAGCTCTTCCGGTTATTGGAATGATATTGAGCAAGGACCGGTTAATCACATGGACAACGCCATTATTCGCAAACGGGAGATGAAATGGTTACAGAGTCTTGGAGTAAAAGGCATTAAAGTCGATTTCTTTGGTGGCGACAAGCAAGAAACGATGCGCCTGTATGAAGATATCTTGAGTGATGCCGACGATCACGGCCTGATGGTGATCTTCCACGGTTGTACAATCCCTCGCGGATGGGAACGCATGTATCCGAATTATGTAGGTAGTGAAGCCGTACTGGCATCCGAGAATATGGTATTCAACCAGCACTTCTGCGATAAAGAGGCTTTCAATGCTTGTCTGCATCCGTTTATCCGCAATACGGTGGGTAGCATGGAATTTGGCGGCTGTTTCCTGAACAAACGACTGAACCGCAACAATGACGGAGGAACTACCCGCCGCACTACTGATATATTCCAACTGGCCACTACCGTATTATTCCAGAATCCGGTACAAAACTTTGCGCTTGCTCCCAATAACCTGAAAGATGTTTCTCCTGTTTGTATGGACTATATGAAAGCGGTTCCTACCACTTGGGACGAGACACGCTTCATTGATGGATATCCTGGAAAATATGTCGTGTTGGCACGTCGTCACAATGATACTTGGTATCTGGCTGCTGTGAATGCAGGAAAAGAAATAGTAAAGTTGAAACTGGATTTAGAGATGTTTGCCGGAAAAACAGTTACCCTGTATAAGGATGATAAGAAAGGAGAGCCACAGCTTGTGCCGTTGAAAGTGAAAGAGAACGGTAAAGTGCAGCTGGAGATTCTTCCACAGGGAGGTGCTGTATTGGTAAACAAATAGATGATATCTCTATCGTTTGTTGTGGGATCATGTGGCAATGATTGTTCGGTAAAAGTTTGATAGAATCAATATTTATAGCATAATTTATGTAGCACTTTTTATGCTACACAAATTGTGCTATGAATAATTGTTTGAATATAAACAATATAGACTGCTTTCTTTATTCTTTGAATGAAACCATATTTGAGAAATGTTTCGTGGATATAATTCATTCAGTTGTGGTTGCAGACATTGCCTTACGCTGGTATACTAAAATAATCATATTCAAGAAAACACCCTTCACCTTTCACAATGCCCTGTTCATCGGCATTAGCGGGTGAAGGGCTGGCTTTCACCTTCCTTTCACCTTTCTATTCTGGCTTTCACAGCTTGTCCAGTCTTCTGCTAACTCTTTCATCTATAGTTGGCAGAAGAAGTGTTAATAGATAGCTTCCAAACTATTATAGGAAAACTTCTTTTCTATAAGGGATAAACTTCCTTTGTATAGGACCCAAACTTTCTTTGCATTATAAGAAAACTATAAATGCAAGCTTTGATTATATAAATGAAACTTCCATTTATATAATTGCAAGTTTTGTTTTTATAAACGCAACTTTCATTTATAGATTGCATTTATTGAAAAGTAAGTTTACATACTGGTAATAGGAAGTTTACCTATAATCAAAAGAAAGTTTGTTATTAATGAAAGAGAGGGTAGTTAGTAATGGATAAGGAAGCAGGTAAGGTATGTTTTCAGAAGCATAGATAGAGAAGTGCCATATAGGATTAGGAAACCGGATTATCAGAAAAGCATTTTATGTGTATATATAAATGACCTGCTCGACCAGAAAATCACTTTGTGTTGAAATCGGGTAGGTTCTTTTTATTGAGTGAACTGATAGGTGAAATCCCTATCGTATTATATGATAAATGAGAGCTGAAATCGAAGTGCAAATGCTCTGTAATATCGTGCATTTAGCGGAGAATGATTGTTTTTTAGTCCTTTTTTGACACATAAGTGTACCTTTATATTTAATGTATCATCTATCTTTGTAAACAAGAAATCTTATTTAATATCATGAATATGAATAGACATTGCAGAATAATCAAGTGTATATTATCAGGAGTCGTTTGCGCGTTGTTATTGCCTGTATCAATGCAGGCACAGAAGAACACGGCGTTTATCCCCGGACAAGTGTGGAATGATATGGATGGAAATCCGATCAATGCCCATGGTGGCGGACTTCTTTATCACAATGGTACTTACTATTGGTATGGTGAATACAAGAAAGGAAAAACGATTTTGCCGGACTGGGCTACGTGGGAGTGTTATCGTACAGACGTGACCGGAGTAGGTTGTTACTCTTCTAAAGACTTGCTGAATTGGAAATTTGAAGGAATTGTGCTTCCGGCAGTCAAAGACGATCCGAATCATGACCTGCATCCGTCCAAAGTGTTGGAACGTCCGAAAGTCATCTTTAATAAGAAGACCGGTAAGTTTGTAATGTGGGCACATGTAGAAAGTGCCGATTACAGTAAGGCTTGTGCCGGAGTGGCGGTTGCCGATTCTCCTGTCGGGCCGTTCGTCTATCAGGGAAGTTTCCGTCCGAACAATGCGATGAGCCGCGATCAGACAGTCTTTGTGGATGATGACGGACGTGCTTATCAGTTCTATTCTTCGGAAAATAATGAAACCATGTATATTAGTCTTTTGACTGATGATTATCTGAAACCCAGCGGACGGTTTACTCGTAATTTCGTCAAAGAGTCTCGTGAAGCTCCGGCTGTGTTTAAATATAATGGTAAATACTATATGTTAAGCTCCGGTTGCACAGGCTGGGATCCGAATGTGGCCGAAATAGCAGTGGCCGATTCTATTATGGGAACGTGGAAAACGATCGGTAATCCTTGTACGGGACCGGATGCGGATAAAACGTTTTACGCGCAGAGTACTTACGTTCAGCCTGTTATCGGAAAGAAGGACGCATACATCGCTATGTTCGACCGCTGGAAAAAGAAAGACTTGGAAGACTCACGCTATGTATGGCTGCCTGTACTTGTAAAAGACGGAAAGATAACAATTCCCTGGCATGAAAAATGGACTCTTTCCATCTTTGACAAATAAAAAAGAAGATAAGCATGAAACGGATATTACTACTACTTTGCGGAATAATACTTGTTCCTACTCTTGTCTGTTCCCAGCGTTTGGTGGAAGTAGGAAAGGGATATAGCTGTACTTCGGTCAATACGACGGTCTTTCGGAATAACTCGCTGGTGACGCACGGTGAGGAACAATATATCAGTTATTACGATAACGACGGCTATCTGATACTTGGAAAGCGGAAACTGGATTCGAAACAATGGACTTTACACCGTACCCAATATCAGGGAAATGTAAAGGATGCTCATAATGTAATCAGTATGATGGTGGATGGAGAAGGTTACATACACGTGTCTTTCGATCATCATGGACATAAACTGAATTATTGCCGGAGCATTGCTCCCGGTTCTCTGAAACTGGGAGATAAAATACCGATGACCGGAATTGATGAAGGAAATGTAACCTATCCGGAGTTTTATTCTTTATCCGGAGGAGATTTACTGTTTGTTTATCGTTCCGGTTCTTCCGGTCGTGGTAACTTGGTGATGAACCGTTATTCGCTGAAAGAACATAAATGGACTCGTGTGCAGGATATACTGATTGATGGAGAAAATAAACGGAATGCTTATTGGCAAATGTATGTCGATGAGAAAGGAACCATCCATCTTTCGTGGGTGTGGCGCGAAAGCTGGCATGTGGAAACAAACCATGATATATGTTATGCCCGTTCGTTTGATAATGGAGTGACTTGGTATAAATCAAGTGGAGAGCAATATGAACTTCCTATCAAATTGTCTAATGCAGAGTATGCCTGTCGTTTGCCTCAAAACTGTGAGTTGATTAATCAAACAAGTATGAGTGCCGATGCAGAAGGAAATCCGTATATAGCCACTTATTGGCGGGATCCCGACAGTAACGTGCCCCAATATCGTATCGTCTGGAACGATGGGAAAGTATGGCATCAACGGCAGATCACAGATCGCAAAACACCTTTTACCTTGAAGGGTGGCGGTACGAAAATGATACCTATTGCCCGTCCGCGTATTGTGGTAGAGGGTGGGGAAGTCTTTTATATTTTCCGCGACGAAGAACGGGGAAGCCGTGTCTCAATGGCACATGCGTCCGACGTCGGCATTAGTAAATGGACGATAACGGATTTGACCGACTTTTCCGTGGATGCCTGGGAACCGTCCCATGATACGGAGCTCTGGAAGGAACAGCGGAAACTTCACCTCTTTGTGCAACACACCCGTCAGGGAGATGGTGAACGTACAGCGGAAATTGACCCTCAAATGGTATATGTATTAGAAACAGATATGAATATAAATAAGTAAAGATATGAAGGAATTATCTGCAACTCTTTTTTCGTACTCTTCCTAGGTGGTGTAATTCGTGTCTTAATTCATCATCAAGCTCATATATGGCTTTAACGGCTGGAGTATTTTATCTGTTAGTTCGCTAATATTCATCTGTATATGTGTACCGGGCAGTCGCTCGGTACTATACATGCACTTCCCTTTACACAGATAATAATAACCGTTATTCACAGACAATTGCTTATCAGACAATTCCAGTTGCATTTCATCTTCGGGGAAAGCCGCGGCATAGATTTGCAGCACTTCTTTGGCATTGATGATACGTGCCATACCCAACGGATGTTGAGGCTGTTGATCTTCGGGAGGTAAGAGTTGAACCATGCGCTTATATCCGGTGTGTTGCCTGATAGCATACAATAGGCTATATTCCACATCTTTATCTTCAGCGCAAAGCTCATTGATAATGATATGTTTGTCTCCTTTATATATAATAGTCACCCCCTTGATTTCGTTTTCTTGTCTGGCTACAAATAAGTATCCTCCGCTGATGGCAAGATCAGTCATAATAACCTGAAAGTCTTCCAGCGTGTGCTGAATACAGCAAGCCCGTTCGGAAAGTTTCTTATTCAAATAAGAATAAATCTCTTCCTGAAATTCCGGAACCACACTGACCGCTATCTCTTTAGCAGGAATAAACTCCGGCAAAACGATCTCTTTAGTTGAATACTTGAATACGGAAGCATATCCCATGCGGGCATAATAATCGAACAACCAGGGCTCCGCCGGTATCAATGTACTGAAATGTACTCCATTCCGCAGCATCCGGGCGAAAGACTGTGATAAAAGCTCTCGCATGACCCCTTTGCTTCGGAAATCGGGATGCGTACAGGCTCCTGAAATATAGGAAGTCTGCACTGTTTCTCCGCCGAAAGTCATCGGATAAGGAAGCATCTGAAGCGCAGAGATCACCTCATCGCCACTTTGGATGGCGACATTCACCTCTGTTTTATAGCGCAGTCTGAAGTACATTTCAACGAATTCTTCACTATCGTCAAAACAGATTTTCCACAATGCTTTTACTTGCTCCTTTATCATCATATTTATAATGGATTTACCATTTTACCATATTCATGGGATGCTCTTTGAGGCAAGCCATATATTTTTCTAGAATCGTTGCCGGCTGGTAAGACAGTTTGGCTTTGCGTAAACCCTCAATGCCTAAATCCTCTTCCCGGTTGATATAAATATATTGTTCGGGAATCCGGTTGGCAAATTCATAATTAATCATGGCATACGCACCTTCAATACTGGTATCCGCTTTTTCTACATGTACGCCGAATGTTTCATGATTGATAGGCATACCGAATGTGAATGCGACGATTTTACCGTTCACATGCAAGATACCTCCCGTCAGTCCGAGTGCCTCGAAGTTGTGGAGAGCATAAATCAGGGCGCGACGTTCGTTGCCTGTCCCCTCCTGTTGGTCACAGTTATTCACTTTACACCACTCTGCTTCCAGATCCAGACATTCCTGAATACGGTCCGGGGTAATCGGTGTGTATTCGTAATCCGGATAAGTGTTGCGGAACCGGTTGATATGATTTCTTTTCGCCTGGAATTTCTTCCCTTTCAGCGTAGATAGATCACTTCTCAAATAAATATAATCCGCATAGTCGCGGTCTTCTGTGAAAGTGAACTGTTCCGGAAGGATAGCTTCGAGATCAGCGCGCATATTGCTGCACACTCCCAGCATACAGAAATGCTGGTTCTCTTTGCGGGCATCTTCTATCAGTTCCCACAATACTGCTTTCAAATCTCCTGTGCCTACGGGCATCATATAAGCAAGTTGTTCTCCCGCCCAGAACTTGAATACCAGAAAGTTGTCGACCACTGCGAATTGAGTGTCATATAAGAACCTCCAGCTGCAAAGATTGGAGAATGAAAGATCGCAATTGCGGCGATCACTTTTCATCGTGAATGAGGTGATTGTGTCTTTGTCTGCTAATGTGATATCTTTAAATGGAATCATAAAATTGCTTTTTGCGTTTAACTCTTTATATAACGGAAAATCAAGAGATTTTGTTTTTACAAGACACCTAATAATCGAAGGATCGTAGGTGTGAGTAGTGCAGTGAAGATTCCATTCAGTGTCAGTCCCAGACTGGCGTATGCTCCATATTTGCTGCTGATATCCATTGCGGTGGAAGTTCCGACAGCATGAGCGGCTGTCCCCATCGAAAGCCCTTGAGCGATCGGACTGCCTACACGCATGATTTTCATTGTCTTAAATCCGCAGATGGCTCCCAGTAAACCTACCGCTACTACAACGGCTGCCGTCAGTGACGGGATACCTCCGATAGCCTTGGTCACTTCCATGGCAATCGGAGTCGTTACGGATTTAGGTGCCAATGAAAGAATGACTTCTTGTGAAGCTCCCATAAACTTGGCGATTAATACCACAGAGATCACTCCGACGATGCACCCTGCCAGTTGAGACAAGAGGATAGGCAGCAACTGTTTCTTAATCATTTCCAGCTGAAGATATAAAGGGACTCCCAAAGCTACCACAGCCGGGCGTAACCAGAATTCGATGAGATGCCCTCCCTGATTGTAAGTCTCGTAAGAGATATTGGCCATTTTAAGGAAGATAATCAGAACGGCAATGGTGAGTAAGATCGGGTTCAGCAATACCAGCCCCGTTTTCTTCTGAAGCAATTTGGCAAAGAAGAAAA
>OHMW01000787.1_pt1 | contig 17616 bp, 10 predicted proteins | sample 1569391 | NCBI WGS metagenome assembly OHMW01 (sample SAMEA3879557, study PRJEB24766) | human gut metagenome | biome: human-associated habitat; feature: feces | place: USA | collected 1985/1987 | reverse complement strand
AAAAACTCATAAAAATACGCTGTCTTATTACTAAAATTTTTGGTATCTGCACAGCAAAAATGCGTCTGAATAAGTTTAAAAACCATACTCCGACGCATCCTTGATTTTCTTATTTTCTTTCGTTATTCTCGAATATTACATATCCAGAGGATATTTTGCAGTCAGCTCTGCAACCATTCCTTTGACTTTTTCAATATTGTCTTCACTTTGAAGTACCAGTGCTATGCACTCTGCGATCACATCCATATCTTCTTCTTTTAATCCTCTTGTTGTAACTGCAGGTGTTCCAAGTCTGACACCACTTGTCACGAACGGAGATCTTGGATCGTTCGGTACCGTATTCTTGTTACATGTGATGTTTGCAGCATCAAGAAGCTTCTCAACTTCCTTACCTGTAACACCCTTATTAATAAGATTTACAAGCATAAGGTGATTGTCTGTTCCTCCTGAAACAATATCAAAACCTCTGTTCATAAGACCCTTGCAAAGTGCATCTGCATTATCAACAATATTCTTTGCATATACCTTGAAACTTGGATCTAATGCTTCTTTTAAGCATACAGCCTTACCAGCAATTACATGCATAAGAGGGCCACCCTGTATACCAGGGAATACTGACTTATTGAACTTGAACTTATCTGCGTTTTCGGCTGAACTTAAAATCATGCCGCCTCTTGGTCCGCGAAGTGTCTTATGTGTTGTTGTTGTAACAACATCAGCATAAGGAATCGGGCTTGGATGCATACCACCTGCAACAAGACCTGCGATATGAGCCATATCAACCATAAGATAAGCACCAACTTCATCACAGATTTCTCTGAACTTCTTGAAATCGATTGTTCTTGCATATGCACTTGCACCTGCAATAATCATCTTAGGCTTACATTCTTTTGCAATTCTTAACACTTCATCATAATCTATAAAACCTTCAGAAGTTACACCATAAGGAACAATGTGGAAATATTTACCTGAAATATTAACAGGTGAACCGTGTGAAAGATGTCCGCCGCAGTCAAGGCTCATACCCATAACTGTGTCGCCCGGCTCTACCATTGCAAAGAATGCTGCAAGGTTAGCCTGTGCACCTGAGTGTGGCTGAACGTTTGCATACTCACAGCCAAAGAGCTTTTTAGCTCTCTCAATGGCAAGAGTCTCAACAACATCCACATATTCGCATCCGCCATAGTAACGTTTTCCCGGATAACCCTCTGCATATTTATTCGTAAGCGGGCTTCCCATAGCTGCCATAACGGCCTTACTTACAAGGTTTTCTGATGCAATAAGCTCAATGTGTGTTCTCTGTCTTGTGAGTTCGTCCTCCATAGCTTTCGCTACTTCAGGGTCGTAATTTAAAACTTCATCAAATGAATACATTGTGCAACCTCCGTATAATTATTAATTTTTTGTATATTCTATTATAATATAATCAAATCTTAAACAAGTCAATAGCATTTGCCAAAGCTGATGAATTCTGGTTAAGATTCTGTGCTGCCTCATTAAGTGCTTCAACCTGCTGAAGCTGACGGTTAGCTGTTTCTGTTACCTCTTCTGATGCCGCAGCAGTCTCCTGTGACACAGCTGAAATACTCTGAATTGCATCTATTGTCTGTGCCTTTGCATCCGCTATTGTATCAATACCGTTTGTAATTTCATCAAGATTACTTATTAGTTCTGTAAACTGTTCCTGAATCTTGTCAAATACATGCTCAGCATTCTGAAGCGATTCGCCCTGTATTTCAACAACATCTTCTGCTTTCTTTGCAATATTGACTGTATCATTAGTCTTTGCATTAATATCATCAACAATCTTACGGATTTCATTTACAGAATCCACAGACTGTTCTGCAAGCTTTCTGATTTCATCAGCAACTACAGCAAAGCCTCTTCCTGCTTCACCGGCTCTTGCAGCTTCTATTGAAGCATTGAGAGACAAAAGATTAGTCTGCTCTGCAATTTCATTAATTGCACCAATAATATGTGCAATTGACTTTGATGAATCTTTAAGTTTTGTAATTTCTTCGATAACCTGATTTGTTATCTGAACTGTACTTTCCGCATTGCCTTTAAGTTCCTGTATTGATGTCATTCCGCTTTCAACGATTTTTGATGTATCATCTGCAATGCGTGCAATCTTGTCTGAATTATCAGATACAAGATTAATCTTATCTGAAAGATTATCCATCTGTCTTAAACAATCCTCAGAATCTTCTGCCTGTTGGACAACACCATGTTCAATTTCCTGAATTGCAACAGTAATCTTTTGTGTATCATCAAGAAGCTGCTGTGCATTCTGTGCAACGGTTTCAACGGAATTATCAACCATGCCCGATATATTCTTTGTCTGTTCAATAAGACTCTTTACGTTGCTAATCATGCCGTTTGTACTCTTTCCGAGTATTGCAAATTCATCATGCCCCTTAACATCAACATTTATTGTAAGGTCACCAGCCGCAGCTTTTTCAAGCCTATCCATAATATGCTTGATTGCCTTGATAATATTTGTAGAAAGGAAACCGGCAATTATAATTGCAATTATAATTGATGCAATAACAACACCTACAGAAACATATTTTATTGTATTTGCCTGTGCAAGAATTGTACTCTGAGGAATCATTGCACATACCATAAATCCGTCATCTGTCACGCTATATACGAAAAGCTGGCGTTTCCCGTTATATTTAACAAACTTGCTTCCGCTCTTTTCCTCACCATTAACAGCTGTCTCATAAAACTCTTTGTCAGATATATACTTTGCATTACTGTCTGCATTATCAGTTGCACCTATCTCACCGCCATCCGGAGCAATAAGAAGTACCATGCTGTTCTTACCAAGATCAATATCTTTAAGTGTATCTGATACATAATCTGTCTTTAAATCATAGAATATGTAACCTACACCCTTTCCTGAATTACCGGAAAGCTGACGTCCAAAGCTTACAGAATAATCTTTTGCACCCTTTTGGTCGATGTAATCTCTTGATGTAAACCATGCTGATTTATTTTTATCAATTGTCTGTCCCTCTGATGCTGCCTTAACACTGTTATACTCACCAGTAGGATTCATTGATGTGGCACTTGTAAAAATATTCTTTCCGTTTTTACCAATTACATATACCGCCTTTACAGCCTTATTTCCAAGTGCTGTAGATGACAGATTAGTATTAAGATTATCATAAACATTTTTCTCATTAAGCGGGTCTGATGCAAGCGAACCTGAATAATACGATCTAACATCGGCATTATTAGCAAAATCATTTGCAAGTGCCTTAATATTAGAAAACATCAAAGTATAATAATCTGCTGTTTTCTGTATCGTTGACACTGAAGTTTCCATGAAGCTTGACTTTATGGCATTTGCTGCTGTCTCATACGAAACTACACCAAGAAGCACTATAAGAAGTACCGGAATTATAAATGCACTAATAAGCTTAAACTTTATGGATATTCCATTTTTAAAGCCAGCCGAAAGCTTGAATTTTCCAAGATTTTTCATTAAATCTTCTGTTTTTTTGCTTTCTGTTTTTGCTTTTTTGTTATTCTTGTTTTTTCTCTTCTTTTTCCTGCCGCCAGAAGTTTTATTATCTTCTTCAGACTGCAAATCATTTTCTGCAAATAAATCCTGCATGACATCGTTACTGTCAGCAGTTATATCATTACTACTGTCTTCTGTTAAATCATCCTGCAAAATATCATCATCAATATTATCTTCTGGTTCAGCAGATTGAGATGATTCAGACTCATCTGACTGAACATCTTCAGATATAACATCATCGTTAACATTTACGTCATTACCTGTCTCATCATACTGTTCAACAGCGGTCTCTGCGTCAGTCACGTCGATGTCATTGTTGTAATTCTCATTAGATGTTTCTTCTGATGATACGTCTGTTATTAAATTTTCGCTTTCCTGGTTTTTTTCTTCAAAATCTCCCATACACGTATACCTCTTTCTAATGCTCTTTCCTTTTGCAACAGCAACACAGCACTTTTAGTAACTCTTTTTATTTATCGTCTTCTTCAACATCTATATTTATTGAAAGTTCCCTTAACTGTTTCTCATCAACCACATCAGGTGCATTTGTAAGAAGACATGATGCATCTTTAACCTTTGGAAATGCTATTACATCACGGATGCTGTCTCTCTTTGCCATAATCATTACAAGTCTGTCAAGACCATATGCAAGACCTGCGTGTGGTGGTACACCATACTTGAACGCATCAAGAAGGAATCCGAACTTTTCATATGCTGCTTCATTTGTAAACCCAAGTGCATTAAACATTCTCTGCTGTACATCTGCCTGATGAATTCTTACTGAACCACCACCGATTTCTGTACCGTTAAGTACAATATCGTATGCCTTTGCACGTACTGCACCAGGGTTAGTCTCAAGCATATCAAGATCTTCATCCATAGGCATTGTAAACGGATGATGCATTGCCACAAATCTGTTCTCTTCATCAGACCATTCAAACTGAGGAAATTCTGTTACCCATAAGAATCTGAATTCATTCTTGTCAAGAAGTCCAAGCTGGTCTGCAAGTTCAACTCTGAGTGCACCAAGAACATTCCATACAATCTTATTCTTATCTGCTGCAAAGAGAAGTAAATCACCATTTTCTCCATCCATTGCCTTGATAAGTGACTGCATTTCTTCTTCTGTCATAAACTTCGCAAATGATGATTTAACTGTTCCATCTTCATGAATAGCAATATAGGCAAGTCCTTTTGCACCATAACCCTTTGCAAAATCAACAAGTGAATCAATCTTTTTACGAGGCATTGCACCCTGACCCTTAACATTAATACCACGTACTGAGCCACCATTTTCAATAGCACCTGTAAATACTCCGAATCCACAGTTTTTAACTATATCTGTAACATTTTTAAGCTCCATGCCAAATCTCAAATCAGGCTTATCTGAACCGAATCTGTCCATGGCCTCCTGCCATGTCATTCTCTGGATTGGAAGCTTAACTTCAACTCCAAGAACCTCTTTAAAAAGATGTGCAAGAAGTCTTTCATTTACATCAATAACATCATCTACATCAACAAAAGAAAGCTCCATATCTATCTGTGTAAATTCAGGCTGTCTGTCTGCACGTAAATCCTCATCACGGAAACATCTTGCAATCTGCATATATCTGTCATAACCTGAACACATGAGCATCTGCTTAAAAAGCTGTGGTGACTGCGGAAGTGCATAGAACTTACCAGGATGAATACGGCTAGGTACAAGATAATCTCTTGCTCCTTCCGGTGTACTCTTTGTAAGCATTGGTGTCTCTATCTCAAGGAATCCTTCATTGGCAAGGAATGCTCTTGTAAGCGTGGCAACCTTGCTTCTCATAATAATATTTGACTGGATATCAGGTCTTCTTAAATCCAGACATCTGTACTTTAATCTCAAATCTTCCTTCGTATTGATATTAGCTTCGATTGGAAATGGTGGTGTCTCTGATTCTGAAAGAATTCGGAGCTGTGATGCAACAACTTCTATATCACCTGTTTTAAGATTTTCATTTACTGCACCTGAACGCTTCTCAACCTTTCCGACTACAGCTATAACATATTCATTTCTAAGTGTATATGCTTTATCAAATCCTTCTTTTCCAACTGAATTTTCATCAAATACAATCTGCAAAAGGCCGCTTCTGTCCCTCAAATCCACAAATATAAGCGAGCCAAGATTTCTTCTTGTCTGAACCCAGCCCATAACTGTTACAGTCTCGCCTACATTGGCAGCTGATACCTCCGTACATCTATGTGTTCTTTTTAAGCCTACCATTGCTTCAGCCATTACTAACTTTCCTCCTGTAAATAACATAATTATTATTTATTATAACATGTTATTTAATTATAACATATTATTGTCAAAAAATATTCTTTTTCTTTCAATCATTTCATCAATTCTTGAAATATAGCTTGTCAGGTCTTTTACATTCTCGACACGCTCTATGCGCGGACTTGGCTGGTCCGCATCAAATACCGCTTTTGTTGATGCACCTGCACCCATGGCTATTATTGTCTGTTTTTCCTCCATAATAAGAATATTATAAATACATTCTTTTCCAGGAACAGAATAACCTACATTTTCAAGATTTCCTGCCATATTTTTCTGACGATACATATAATATGGCATACAGCCGATATCACCGGCATACTTTTGTGCAAGACTCACAGTTTCATCACTGTTTTCAAACTTCAGGTCTTCATATTTTTCACGCCATATATTGAGTGCGGCTGCCCTCTTTATCGCAAGCGAATGAACAGTCAGACTCTCCGGCTTTAACTCTTTTATTTTGTCAAGTGTATACCGCAGTTCATTAATTCCTTCACCCGGAAGTCCAAGAATAATATCCATATTAATATTATCAAAGCCAACGCTTCTTGCAAGTTTAAATGCTTCCTCAACCTGCGTGGCACTATGTCTTCTTCCGATAATTTCAAGAGTCTTGTCATTCATCGTCTGCGGATTTATAGAAATCCTGTCAACACCATGTTTTTTTAACACTTCAAGCTTCTGTACCGTCACACTGTCAGGTCTTCCCGCCTCTACAGTCAGCTCCTTTACGGTACTCATGTCAAAGTCTGCTTCAAGCTCATTAAGCAGTCTGTCAAGCTGTTCAGGTTCAAGAGTGGTCGGCGTTCCGCCTCCAAAATATACTGTATCAAGACGTCTGCCTTTCATTCTGTCCGCAACAAATCTCATTTCTTTGACAAGTGCATCAAGATACAAATCAACTTTGGACCTGTTAGCTGCAAGTGAATACGATGTAAATGAACAATACAGGCATGTTGTCGGGCAAAACGGAATTCCTATGTAAATACTGTAACCATTTGTATAATCAATGTCTTCAAGAATCTTTTTCTCTGTCTTTGCGACCTGCATTGCAAGTTCTGCTTTATCATGAGACACAAAATGCTTTTCTTCAAATTCTGACATGATCTCCTCATCAGAATTACCAGCTTCTAACATTGAATATGCAATTTTACTTGGTCTTACACCTGTAAGATATCCCCAGGGAAGATTTTTTCCCGTATCACCCTGAAGCTTTAAATACAGATTTTTCTTAAATCTGTCATGTGCCTCTTTCTTTGAAACACCTTCACACATTGAAGTATCTGCATATATAACCGTATCCTCATCCGTAAGCCGGGAGTCGTCTTTTAGAAGCGATGTCTGCATTCTAGGATAAAACGACTTTATAAGCACTTGTGCATCATCATAAAAATCAGAATTCCGCAAATCTACATAAATCATATTTTTCTCATTTCTGTTATTAATTTTTATATTGCAGCCAGACAGATATTTTACTGGCAATATGGATTATATTTCTTTTCATGGGCAATTGATGTGCTCTCACCATGCCCCGGAAATACAACTGTATCATCAGGCAGTAAAAACAATTTATCTTTTATGCTTGAAACAATATCCGAAAAACTTCCCGTTGCAAAATCTGTCCTTCCAACTGATTCAGCAAACAAAGTATCACCGGAAAAAAGCACAGATGCATCTTTAACATAATATGACACACCGCCTGATGTATGTCCCGGCGTATGGATTACTTCTATATCTATTCCGGCTGGATTAATATGTTGTTTATCTTTAATCCAGACATCTGCCTCAAGTGTTATCTTAGCTCCCATATGAGCCGAAAGATTCTTGTATGCATCTGCCAGAAGTTCCTTTTCATGCTCACCCGCGTACACTTTTATTCCATATTTAACGGCAAGCTGCCTTGCTGCACCTATATGGTCATAATGTCCATGAGTTATAAGTATTGCACATGGATGACATTTATTTTTTTCAATCAAAGCACTAATCTGTGGCTCATTGCCAGCCGGGTCAATTATAACTGCTTCGTCTGTATCTTTGTTTATCAGAAGATAACAGTTTGTTGAAACTCCCGGTATTACAGTATAATCCATTTTTATATTCATATTATTTCTCCAGTTTTTAATCAGCCTGCTGTTCTTGCTATATCTGTAACGCCTTCGATATTTCTAAGCTTTTCTACAAGCCTGTTAAGCTCATCTTTTCCATGTATGTCAAATCCAAGATTAATTGTTGCAATACCTTTCTTATTAACACGGCTGTTCATAAATTTAACATCTATGTTAGCTTCTGTAAATATTCTTGATATATCTACAATAAGTCCGGTTCTGTTACCTGCAAAAATATTAATCTCAGTGCTGTATTTATCAGCAGATGAATCAACCTGCTCCCATTCAGCCTCAATGAGACGTTCTCTCTCATTTTCAGGAAAATTAATAACATTTACACAATCTGTACGATGTATTGTAACACCTCTTCCTCTTGTTACAAATCCGACAATCTCATCGCCCGGCACCGGATTGCAGCACTTTGAAAATCTTACAGCTACATCATGTATGCCTTTGACTACTATACCGCCACGTGTTTTTTTATATTTATCTTTATTCTTTGCTTCCTGCTGTACAATGCCTTCCAGTACATCATTGTCAGTAACTTCGGCTTTCTTGCGTTTTTCATTTTCCTCAACAAGCTTATTGACAACCTGACCTTCCTTTAATCCGCCATGTCCGACAGATGCCAGAAGTGAATTCCAGTCTTTAAAGCCATACTTGTTAAGTGTCTTTTCCTGATTTTCAGGTTTCATAATATCAGAAAGAACAATGCCTTTTGTCTTACAGTAATTAGTTATAAGCTCCTTGCCCTTTAAAATATTATCTTCTTTTAACTCCTGCTTAAACCATTGATTAATCTTGTTTCTTGCCTGCGTGCTCTTGACAATATTAAGCCAGTCACGGCTCGGTCCTTTTGAATTCTGCGATGTGATAATCTCAACTCTGTCACCGCTCTTTAATTCATAATCTATGGTTACAAGTTTGCCGTTGACTCTTGCACCTACCATCTTATTGCCGACTGCACTGTGAATGCTGTATGCAAAATCAACAGGGCATGAACCGGCCGGAAGATTCTTGACATCACCTGTAGGTGTAAAACAATATATATTATCTGAAAAAAGATTCAAATCACTCTTAATAGAAGAAAGAAATTCTTTGTTATCAGACATCTCTGTCTGCCATTCAAGCATCTGGCGAAGCCAGCTAAGCTTTGCCTCTTCATTGGAAGGTGCACCGCTCTTGCCTTCTTTATATTTCCAGTGTGCCGCAATACCATACTCAGCAGTTCTGTGCATCTCATAAGTACGAATCTGCACCTCAAACGGCTGTCCGTTAGAAGCAATCAATGTTGTATGAAGCGACTGATACATATTAGGCTTAGGCATTGCTATATAATCCTTGAAACGTCCCGGGATTGGCTTATACATCTCATGTATTACACCGAGTGCGGCATAACAGTCCTTTACTGTGTCAACCTTGATTCTTACTGCAAAAATATCATAAATCTGGTCAAGTGTCTTATTCTGGTTGACCATCTTTCTGTAAATAGAAAAGAAGTGCTTTACTCTTCCGTCAATCTCTGCCTCAATTCCGGCATTGCTTATGTGCATTCCGACTTCTTTTATAATGCTCTTGATAAATGCTTCCCTGCCGGGTCTGTTGAGATTTACCTGCTCAACAAGATCGTTGTATACATCAGGCATAAGATATTTCATTGAAAGGTCGTCAAGTTCAACCTTAATCTTTGAAATACCGAGCCTGTGTGCAATAGGAGCGTATATTTCCATAGTCTCTCTTGACTTTTCAATCTGCTTAGCCGGTGACTGGTATTGCATTGTTCTCATATTGTGAAGTCTATCGGCAAGCTTTATCATAATTACACGGATATCTTTTGCCATAGCAAGAAACATCTTACGAAGATTCTCTGCCTGGACTTCTATTTTATCATGCTCATAGTTGAGCTGTGTAAGCTTTGTAACACCATCAACAAGAAGTGCAACTTCAGAGCCGAATTCTTTTTCTACATCTTCACTTGTCATAACTGTATCTTCAACTACATCATGCAGAAGACCCGCTATAATCGACTCCTTATCAAGCTCAAGTTCTGCAAGTATAATTGCAACACAAAGAGGATGAATTATATATGGCTCACCCGACTTTCTCTTCTGTCCTTCATGTGCCTTGTAAGCGACCTTATATGCTTTCTCAATATCAGATAAATCCGATGACGGATGATATTTTTTAATCTCTGTGATTAAATCCTGATAAAGCACCTCCGGGCTTGTGAAATCCGCAGGAGTATCCACCGGTCTCTCAACTTCTTTTGTTTTAATATTCTTATCCTGTTCAAGTACAATCTTTTCCGGCATACCATTACCTCCGCTTCATCATCAGCTCCAGCTGTGTCTCTTTCTAGTTTTAATATTAATTATATATTCTACCATCTGAAAATACAAGTAGTCAATTACTGTATAATCCCTTGTTTTTCACGAAAACTGAGCATTATACATACTGTAATAGAACTGTTTTTTATCAAGCAGTTCCTGATGTGTTCCCTGCTCTACAATATTGCCGTCTTTTACCACAAGAATCCTGTCTGCATTCTGTATTGTAGACAGTCTGTGTGCAATGACAAAGCATGTTTTATTTTTCATAAGTTTGACCATTGCACCGGATATATCCGCCTCTGTTACTATATCAACATTTGACGTCGCCTCATCAAGTATGAGCATTGACGAATCAAGAAGCATTGCTCTCGCAATCGTAAGCAGTTGTTTCTGTCCTTTTGAAATATTTGTTGCATTTTCAGTAAGCACAGTATCATAACCATCAGGCAGACTTTCAATATATCTGTGAATCTTTGCTGCTTTAGCTGCTTCTATAACCTGCTGCCTTGTAGCATTTTCATTACCATATGCAATATTTTCGTACACCGTTCCGTTAAACAGCCATGTATCCTGTAAAACCATTGCAAAAGATTTCCTTAAATCCGACATTTTATAATCCCTGTAGTTTTTATCATCAATGCTTATCTTGCCGCTGGCAATATCATAAAAACGCATAAGAAGATTAATTATTGTTGTCTTTCCGGCTCCTGTTTCACCTACTATTGCTATTACCTGTCCGGGTTTTGCTGACAGACTTATATCTTTAAGTATTATCTTATCTCTTACATACCCAAAGCTTACATTATCAAAATCAACTTTTCCTTCTACATTACTAAGGCTGACTGAATCAGGCTTATCTACAGGCTCTTTCGGTTCATCAATAATCCTGAACACCCTTTCTGCCGCTGCAATTGCAGACTGGAATTCATTCAGTACATTTGCCGCCTCATTGATGGGACCTGAAAATTTTCTCGAATAAAGTACAAACGAAGAAATATCACCAATTGAAATCTTAGCTCCAATGTATAATACAGCACCAAAGACAGATATGCATGCAAGCGAAAGATTATTAACAAAATTAACACACGGACCTGTCATGCTTCCGAAATACTCTGCCTCATAATAACATTTTACGGCATCATCATTATTTTCTTTGAACTTGTTAATAGTATTTTCTTCCCTGTGATATGCTTTTATTGTCTTATGCCCGCCTATCATCTCTTCAACAAATCCGTTGAGACGTCCAAGCGCTGCTGAACGCTCCCGAAACAATGGTCTTGTTTTCCCTGTAATAAACTTTGTTATAAGAAATGACAAAGGTATTGTTACAACAAATATAAGTATCAGCATCGGAGATATCGAAAGCATCATAAAGAACGAGCCGACAACCATTATAACACTCGTGAGTATCTGCACAAGGTCAGTTGAAAGCGATGTATTTACTGTATCTATATCATAAGAAATTCTGCTTAATATCTCACCCGTCTGATGTTTATCAAAATATGATACCGGAAGTTTCATAAGGCTGTCATAGACATCTTTTCTCATCTGGTAAACACATTTCTGTGTTATATGTATCATAAGGACAGAAAGTATATAAGACATTACTGAAGATGCAATATAAAATATTGCCATCAGAATACAGTAATGCGTGACTTTTTTAAAATCCACCTGACCGGTACCGGTTATTGCATCAATCGCCTGACCTGAAAGCTTTGGTCCGATAAGTGCAAAAACATTACCCGCAATTGATAAAAATAACGCTGCTGCCATGAGATATTTATATTTCATAAGGTATTTTGACAGTCTCAAAATAGTACCCTTTTTATTGATACTTCTGCTGTTTTTATATATCTCTTCCGCACTTGTTCCCTTTGCAATCTTTGGTCCCATACGGAACATATCTGCACCTGTTTTTGCCATGATAACACTTTCTCCTTTACTGTGTTATTCCGCTCTGAAGACTGCTTATTCTTGCATAAATTGCACATGTTTTAAGAAGCTTATCATGATTTCCGCATGCTGCAATCCTGCCTTCATCTATAACAATTATCTTATCACAGTCAAGCACTGAACTTACTCTTTGTGCAACTATAATTGTAGTTGTGTTTTTTCCCATTTCATCAATATTTTTTCGTATTGCTGCATCAGTCTTGTAATCCAGTGCACTTGAAGAATCATCAAGCACAAGAATCTCAGGATTTCCCGCAATCGCACGCGAAATTAACATTCTCTGTTTCTGTCCACCACTAAGGTTATTTCCTCTTATTGCAAGAAATGAATCGTATCCTTCATCCATCTGGCTTATATGTGAATCAATACATGATGCTTTTGCTGCTTTTTTCATATTCTCGTCAGTTATATTTCTTCCAAGTTTTATATTTTCCGAAACACTGTCTTCAAATATAATGTCATTCTGAAATACAGCACCGAATTTCTCACGCAGAACACCCACATCATAATCACGAATATCTTTTCCATCAATGAATATCTTTCCTGATGAGACATCATAAAATCTCATTAAAAGATTGATAATTGTTGTCTTTCCAGAGCCTGTTGCACCAATAATTCCAAGCTTTTGGCCTTTTTCCAGTGAAAATGAAATATCAGAAAGGTTATCAACGTTTCCATTATATGAGAAACTCACATTATCAAAAACAATATACGGAAGGCTCTCATCACAGCTTTTATTATCATTAGCATCCTGATTCTTAATGTCAGACCGGGCTTGTAATATTTCTTCTATTCTTTCGGCAGATGAACCGGCTCTTGAAAACATAACGAAAAGACGTGTTATTGAAAGCATGGCATTAAGGATTATTGTAAAATATGTAAGAAATGCAATAATTTTACCAGGTGCTGTAAGTCCGGCATTTACACGGACTGCCCCAACAAATATAATCATTACCCAGCCAACATTAAGAAGGAAATTCATAACCGGATTGGTAAGTGCCATTGTTATACCCGCTTTTTTCTCCTTTTCAACAACATCCAGATTGATATTTTCAAATCTCTCACGCTCATAATCACCTTTTGAAAGTGCCTTGATAACTCGTATTCCTGTAATACTTTCACGCACACGGCCTATCATGACATCACTTGCCTTCTGATGCATGTTATAAAGAGGAATGCCTTTTTTAGCAACATATATGACTACTATTGCAAGAAATGGAAGTGTTGATGCAAGTATTGCCGAGAGCACCGGATCAAGTGTCATAGTAACAATAATCCCGCCAATAAGAAGAATCGGTGCACGCACACCCATTCTCTGCATAGAATTCATAATCTGATGAATATTATATGTATCACTTGTCATTCGTGATATAAGTGTGCTCTGAGAGAAGTTGTCAACCTGTCCGCACGAAAGATTCATAATTGCCGTAAATGTATCATTTCTTAAAACACGCATTGAATCTCTCGCAACTGATGAAGCCATTCTGTTTGCTGTCACATTGCCGAGTACCGCAATAAATGCACAGACAACCATGACAAGTCCCCACTGTACAACTCTCGCAATATCTGCCTCAGGCACAACTTCATCAATAATATATGCAAGTATCCACGGAAGCAGCAGATCCATTACTGTTCCGGAAAATTTAACCATAAACCCCACTACCATGCGTGGGAAGTGGGGTTTCATATATCTGAATATTAAATTCATACTTCAGCGTATGTTCTTTCCATAAATTCTCTTGTTGCGACAGCATTTTCAGGCACCGTATTTTCAAGCGTACAGTGAACATATGGCTTGTATTCTTTTATCTTCTTTAAGAGAAGCGGATAATTAAGGCTTCCTGTTCCGGCAGCAATAGACTTTAACTCATTGCCCTCAACGACATAATCCTTGCAGTGGACTACAGCTATATCATCTCCGAGAAGTTCAAATGCCTTTTCAATAATCTCATCCTGTTTATCGATATTATCAACACAAAGAAGATTTACAGGGTCAAATATAATCTGAAGATTAGGTGAATCAATAGCATCCAGAACTTTTCTTGCTCTCTCAACTGTGTATACAATATGCTTCCACACCGGTTCAATTGCAAATATAACACCAAACTGCTCTGCATATTTTACTATAGGTCTCAGATTTTCTATAAATGTCTCAAGTGCCTCCTCAGAATGATTTGCCGGTTCGTACTTGTATTCTTCGTTAACGGCACCAGTCTCTGTTCCAACAACTCCACAGCCTAAAATGCTTGCAAATCTTATATGTGCCTTGTATTTTTCTACTATCTTTTTATGCTGCTCCGGATTAGGATTGCATAAATTAAGATAACAGCCAAGCACAGCCACATCAACTTTATTTTCAGCACACAATTCCTTGATATACATTGCAAGTCCAGGTGTCATTGTGCTTATCTCCGGCTTAAATTCCTTAATTGACTTGCTTAGTGCTATATGCATGCAATGAAATCCCTGATTATGTATATTGGGAATCAGTTCATCAAGCGGTGCATATTTTACATCATGAGCTCTTATACCTATTCTCATATTATCCTCCATTCCGGCACATATAGTGCATTACCATATAATCAATATTTTAATATTACTACGGTTTTTTGGTCTTTGCAAGACATGGCGGATTAATACAACTCATTTTCTGACAATGCCTTGTAATATGTAATAACAGGGATAAAACTCTGAGCAAATCCCTTTGTGCTTGCACCGGCACATATCACTGCATCATCAACAATTTTCTTGACACCGTTTGTCGTTGCTGCCTTTGAATCAATTGTTTTGTCGAATGTCTTTATTCCTGGTTTAAGATACTTCACATCTCCTGTGAGTTCATAAGCTATTGCAAGAGATTCAAGCAAAAGCGTATTATTACCAAGTCTCTGCAGACTCGGAAGTTCTTTATAATAAAATACTCCACATCCAAGCATACAGTTTTCAATAAGATCATCAACAGCACGGATTATCATATCTTTGATATCTTCACGCGGAAATACTCTGTAATATCTCATAACACTGCCAATCGCAACAGAAATCATAAATCCTACACGTATTGTTGTATTGTCTGTATATGGTGCAAGCCAGTAGCCATATTCTTCTTCCCATTTCTTAAAGCTGTCAACAATCCATTCACATTTGTCAATCCACTTTGATTCACCAGTCTCAACATATAATGCCGTCAGTGCTCTTAGTGCCCAGCCTGTTTCTCTTGCATTTGCCTCACCCGGAACAGCATACATTGGTGTATCAAGAAGCTTTAATATATTATTTCCAATTCCAACAGCCGTAGTTAATGCTCTTTCGTCGCCTGTAAAATGATAATAATCAATAAGACCTTCAACCCACTCATGCGAACACACCATAATACCATTCTTGCAATGTCCTGCCGTATGTTCCCACTGACCGCCGATTCGTAACGGATTATCACTGTAATGGCACACATCTACATCCATCTGATGCTCTGTTGAAACAAGAAGATAGTCAAGGAAACGTCTCACACCGGTTCTTGCATACTCCAACGCACATGAATGTGGATAATCATATTCATTATTACTCCACACTGTCTTTCCGTTGCCTCTTCCCTGCTGTGTATAATTAGAATCCCATGTATCGCCCCAGTTAAGCATGCCATAACATCTTGCATGTTCGTCAGCTCTTCCTATAAGAAACATCTCAACATCATCATTTAACTTATCAGGGAAAATATCCGGCATAACTCCGGCATTTTTAAACATCTCAGGAGAAATATATGGTCTGTCAGGCATCTGGTAAATAAGACTTCTGTTATCAATTTCAAGAATCTTCTCATCCGCAGCATGAAAATGCATAAGCACTTTCTGTGTTCTTGCCATTCCCGGCTGCATGATAACCTTGTCTTCTCCCTCCGGAACAAGCATAACAGCAATACCTTCACTGTCTGACTTTACAGCCTTTGGGTAATTTTGCTGTGCCTGATATACAGTTATACAGAGTCCGCCTTTAGCATCTGTCCTGTCAGCAAAAAATGTACCATATAAAACTTCCGCAAAATGCTCATTTGCCTCTTTCATAAGATAATGTGCATCTACATGACGGTTTACTTCTTCTCCATTTTTTCCTATATAAAAATCTGTCCTATAATTAGAGCTTCCCACCATTGTCCTTACATCCAAAACAGGTGCTTTCTCATCAAAAAGTTCAAGTTCATGCGTTCCCCTTGTATGAAAAACAGGTCCGGTACAGCTGGTATTATCTGTCATTATATCGCCACATCCTGTAGAATCCGGCTTCTCATCAAAATTCATTGGTTTCATAATATCACTAAGGCGGCTTGAAGAATCAGCTTTTGCATAAAATACAAGTGATGCTATATCAAGTTCTTCCATGCTTGTGTTTATAATTCTGTATGAAAGTTCAACCCACGGTTTTCCGGCATATGCATTAATTCTTATCTCAAACTCTATCTTTTTATCTTTATCTTTTGATACATTTACGCCTTTTGTACACAAAGACACACACACCTGACCGCACTCTATTATATTCCATTCTTCAAGTTCTATATCATAACTTGTTCCATCAGCTTCTTTAAGATATGGGCCGGCAAAATTTTCATTTGTATATATCTTATTTCCATCATTAACTTCCTTAAAAATGTATGAGGCATAATCTTCAACCTTAAACTTTAACGCACCCGTATCAACTTCTATTCCTGTACTACTCTCAGTACATAAAATGTCCGGATTATCATTGACATCTTTACAATCAAGTTCACAATATACTTTTGTGCCCTTATTTGCCGGCAGATCAGCCATAAACCTTACAAAAAGATATCTTATTGATGTGTCATCATATCTTGATGTAACCTTTGCCTGTGTAGGAACCGGTTTTCCATCCTGCATAACGCATACATTATCTTTAGAATATATTTTTCCTTTTTCTACCGGAATACATATTGTACACGGTTCTGCAATCCTTGGATATCTGTAAAGTTTGTCAAAATTAATCTCTATCATAATGCTGTCTTCCTTTCATGTAAAAGTCTTATTTATGTTGTTATTATTTTAACATATATTCTGTATTTTTCCACTGAACTATAGATATTTATATATATTTTTACAGATTTTTAAACCTATTCAACATACTTTTTTTCTGTTATAATATGTAGTGTTAATTAACGTAAGATTGGAGACTGATCATAATGAACTATGCAGAAATCAAATATTGTGATGTAGCCAATGGTCCGGGAGTACGCACATCTCTTTTTGTAAGCGGATGCAGCCATCACTGTCCCGGATGTTTCAATGAAATCGCATGGGATTTTAATTATGGTAAACCATTTACACAGGATACCATTGATTCTATTATCGAATCTTTGAAACCTGATTATATACAGGGGCTTACACT
>OHMW01000785.1_pt1 | contig 17652 bp, 10 predicted proteins | sample 1569391 | NCBI WGS metagenome assembly OHMW01 (sample SAMEA3879557, study PRJEB24766) | human gut metagenome | biome: human-associated habitat; feature: feces | place: USA | collected 1985/1987 | reverse complement strand
GGAAAAGAATACGGTATTGCCTTTAGCGGCATGCTCCTTCATCATTTCTTTTAACTTAAAGGCGGATTGCGGATCAAGCCCGGTCATCGGTTCATCTAAGATCCATACGTTTGGATCGGATAATAATACACCCATAATAATGATTTTTTGACGCATACCATGAGAATAAGATAAAATCTTATCATTTAAGGCATTGCTCATCTCAAAGGCTTCTGCCAGCTCGTCAATCCGTTGGCGGCGAAGATCACTGTCTACCTCATAAATATCTCCCATGAAATTCAAATATTCAATTCCCCTGACGCGAAGAAACGCATCCGGGTCGTCGGGCACAAAACCGAACTGGCGCTTGGCTTCGAGCGGATCCTTCTGGATATCTTTTCCATTGATTTCAATCGTTCCCTCGGACGGTGCCAGGATGCCGGTGATCATTTTTAATGTTGTCGTTTTCCCGGCTCCGTTTGGGCCGATAAATCCGGTGATCTTTCCATCTTCGATATCCCAGGAAAGATCATCGACGGCTTTTTTGCTTCCATCGCCGTAAATCTTACTGACGTGGTTCAGACGAATCATGTTTTATTCCCCCTCTTTTTTCTTTGTAAAGCAAAGCTATCATTCTCTTGCTTCGTTTCTAAAAACAGACTGCCCTTTTCTCACTCCGAAAGCTCTTGTCCTTCCCTGCGCAGGAAAAGGAGTCAGGCGGATATTCGCAATCCGCTTCGCTACTTGCCTGATTCGGTTAAATCTCGAAGCACGGGCTGTGATCTTGTGTTTTTTTCAGTATGCATTTTTCTGTCAGAACTGTCAATCGTCGGAGCGAAAAATACAGAATTTTGTAAGAACTTGTAAGACTTTTAGAGCGTGTCTGAAAAACGGTTTTCGCAAGCTGCGAGTCCCAGTTTGTGGGAGATTTTGTCCGAATGAAGGCGGCTTAAGACCGCTACGGCAACCGAATGAGGGCAAACTATACCGCAAAGTGGGGCTTGCAGCTTGCGGAAATGCTTTTTCAGATACGCTCCAGGATCAAATTCGATTTTACGCGACAGGAAACTTCAGCGAACTTTCCTGCCACGCAAAAAATCAGCCACAGAAACCCTTTCGGAAAACTGTGGCTGATGCTTTACCCTCTACTTTTTCAGAATCACATCGATGACTGTATCGACTCCATCCGGCAATACCGGGTCTTCGCCGAGATCAGCGAATGCCATGGTCGGATAATCGCTGTGTACCCAGCTTGTGGAAACCGGGATTTCCGCGCCGGTTGCGACGTAGCGGATCGCCTGGATTTCTTCTTTTTTCACGCCGGGCAGCGGCAGCGGCCCAACGGTATTTTCATAGACATGAAAATACAGATGGTTTCCGTGGCGCGTCACACGGCCAAAGTCCGGTTTCTCAATACCGGCTTTTCCGCAGCCGTAAATGCTCTCTCCGTTTTTCTTCATCCACTTTCCAATCTCAGCCAGCCGTTCGATCGACTCCTCCGGGATATTTCCCCTGGCGTCCGGGCCGACATTCAAAAGCAGGTTTCCACCCTTCGATACGCACTCGACCAGCTTTTTGATCAGCATCGGTGCCGGTTTGAAGAAGTGGTCATTGGCACAATAGCCCCAGTGATTGTTCATCGTAACGCAGGATTCCCAGGCGATATCGTTTCCATTCACATCCTGGATGCCATTCGGCGGAATCATCTGCTCCGGGCTCACAAAGTCGCCGTGGTACGGGGTCGGATTTCCGGCCGCCAGAGAGCCGTAGCCCTCTCCGCTCACCTCAAGACGGTTGTCGATAATCACATCCGGCTGGAGCTTCCGCACCATCTTGATCAGCTCCGTCGCTTTCCATGCTTCGCCGCGCAGCGTATCGTAAGAGAAGTCAAACCACAGCACATCCAGCTTTCCGTAGTTTGTGCAGATCTCGCGTACCTGATTGTGCATGTAGGTCAGGTAGCGGTCGAAATCGCGGTCATCGTTTTTATATGCCGGGTTGTTCCGCATCGGGTGATTCCGGTCGCCATAGTGCGGAAAATCGTCGTGGAACCAGTCGAGCAGAGAGAAATACAAACCGACCTTCAGTCCTTCTGCACGGACGGCATCAACGTACTCTGCAACGAGGTCGCGGCCGCATTTCGTGTTGGTGGATTTGAAATCGGTATACTGGCTGTCGAAGAGGCAGAAACCGTCGTGATGCTTGGCAGTCAGAACCACGTATTTCATACCGGCCTCTTTCGCCGCCTTGGCCCATTTCCGCGGTTCGAAATCAACAGGATTGAACTCCTCAAAATATTTCATGTAATCTTCTTTCGGAATCTGCTCGGTACTCCGCACCCATTCTCCGCGCGCCGGGATGGCATAAAGCCCCCAGTGGATAAACATGCCGAAACGGGCGTCGCGGTACCACTCCATCCGCCTGTCATAGGCTTCTCTGTCAAATTTGTACATCGTTTTGCTTCCTCCTGTTTTAGTTTTATATTGGTAATGATTCAGAGTACCATTTCGCATGGCTCTGAATCGTTACGTCAAGCGGATATTCGCAATCCGCTTCGCTGCTTGATTCGATTAAATCTTAATTTTCACCCATTTTCCCTGTTTGAATCGGATCGTCGCAAAGATAAACCGTGACATCTGATCCGCCAGCACGCCGAACCAGATTCCGACGATGCCAAGCCCCAGCGTGTAACCGCCGAGATACGAAACGATCGTACGAATAAATGTAACGCTGATCATAGATGCAACTGCCGTATAAAGTGTATCTCCCGCACCGCGCAGGCATCCCATGTAAATAACCTGACAGATCTGGAAAATGACGACGAAGATAATGACATGGATGATGCTGACACCGATTTCAATGATATGCTGTTCTTCGAAAAACAGGCTGTACAGCCATCTTCCGCCGAAAAGATAAATGGCAACGAGGCATACTGCGATGCCCGCGCCGATCAGACGGCACGTTCTGCCGTACTCCTTCGCAAGATCCGGCTTTTTTTGCGCCAAGGCTCCGGCCGATCAGTGCAACCGCTGCGGACTGGAGGCCGTCACCGAACGCAAACGAAAGCGACATAATATTCATGCCGACCTGGTGTGCCGCCATCGCATCGGTTCCCTGCTTGGCCGCCATGATCGCCGTCATCATAAAGCCGATCCGCATGAAAACCTGCTCGAAAAACACACTGTACCCGACCCTGACCAGGCTGATGAACGCTGCAAGCGTCGGTTTAATTTTGTTCTTCAGAATATAGCCAAGGTTCAGGAATCCGTCTTGCTTTGTGATGGAAAGGATGCTCATCACACATCCGACAACCGTTCCTGTGACGGTTGCCAGTGCCGCACCCTGAATGCCGAGTGCCGGGAACCCGAAATGGCCGTTGATCAGAAGATAATTCAGGATAATATTAATCGTATTTGATGTTACATTTGTGCGCATCGTGATTTTTGTATTGCCCGCACCGCGCTGTGCCGAGTTGATCCCCATCTGGATACAGTTAAAAATCATACCGCCCATGATGATACGGAAATATGTTACTGCGCCATTATGAGTCTCCGCCGTTGAACCGCACAGATGGATAATCGGACTTGCAAACGCCACAAATCCAACACTGAATGCAGCTGCCGCAAGGATAATAAATACAAGCGCAGTTACCAGAGTCTCATTCGCCGCACCCTGCCTCTGCTCTCCGCGCCGCCGCGCAACGAGAGCCGAAATCGACACATTCAGCGCAAAGAAAAACGCCAGGCCAAGCAGCTTCGGCTGTGTCGTCAGACCGACCGCGGCAACTGCGTAGGAGCCAAGCGAGCTTACCATCAGCGAATCTACAAGACCCGCAAATGCAATGAAAAACGACTCCACGATCGCCGGCCACGCCATGTTGACGGCGGTCTGGAATGTGTCTTTGTGGTATTTCCCCTGTAACTTGTTTCCTAAGTACCCCATTTCTTTTCCTCTCTTTCGTCCCAATACCAATTTCTATTTTACTTTGTTTTAACAGAAGGGTCAATACGGTACCGGCAGAAAAAAGCCAGCCGCAAAAGCAAAATTCTTTTCGCTTTTTGTGGCTGGCTTTTCTTTTATCTTTCCGTAGCGATTCAGACCCCCATCTTGATTCCGCTTACGCTACATCCCAGTATTGCTTCTTATTTTTTCAGCACAAATTCTGCCTTATTCTCTGTCGTGCTGTCGCTTCCGATGAAGACTTCGAAAACACCGTTTTCACTTTCTACACGCTCATTTTCTGTCAGGAAGCGAAGCTCTTCTTCTGTGATTTTGAAGATGACTTCGGTTTCTTCTCCCGGCTGAAGGGTCACCTTGCAGAAATCTTTCAGCTCTTTCACCGGGCGTACCACGGATGCGGCTACGTCGTGGATGTAAAGCTGTACGGTCTCGGTTCCCTTTGTATCGCCGGTGTTTTTCACGGTTACGGAGGCTTTAATCTCATCTTCCATGCCAAGCTCTGCCTTGTCCAGTTTCACATCTGAAATTGCAAAGCTGGTGTAGCCAAGGCCATATCCGAACGGGAACAGTGGTGCGTTCGGGATGTCGAGGTATTTGGAACGGAAACGGTCTTTGTCCTTGCCCGGCACGTGCGGTCTTCCGGTGGAATACTCGTTGTAGTGAACCGGCACCTGGCCTACAGAGTACGGGAAACTCATGGTCAGCTTGCCGCTTGGAGCGTATGCACCAAAAACAACGTCTGCGATTGCATTGGCACCCTCGGTACCCGGCATCCACACTTCAAGAACAGCTTTTGCTTTCGATACGACATCGCGCAGGTCGAGCGGACGGCCGTTGAAGAGAACAACGACAACGTTTTCATTGACTTTAGAAACTCGCTCAAGCAGTCTCTGCTGGATTTCCGGGATACGGATATTCGCGTTGCTGGTTGCCTCGCCGGACTGCAGACGGTCCTCACCGATCGCAAGAACGACAACGTCGGCCTCCTTTGCTGCGTTTACAGCCTCAAGAAGCATTGTCTCCTCTTCCTCCGGTGTATGGAACTGCTCCATCGCTTCACCAAAGCCCTCCAGACGGATGTCAGAACCAAGCATCGGGGAACCTGCATGGAAGCTCATGTTTGTCGTATCTGCCTGCGCTTTTACGGCCTCTTCCAGATTTGTCACATCCTTTGCATCTCCGATAAAGGACCAGGAACCCATCAGGTTTCTGCTGTGGACATACGGTCCGACCCAGGCAATTTTTTTCTCCTTGCCAAGCGGCAGAATTTTCTCTTCGTTTTTCAGCAGGACAAACGATTTTCTTGCGGCTTCTCTTGCCAGATCGCGGTGCTCTTTGCAGAGAATGACTTCTTTTTCTTTCGTCTCGTCTGCGTCTTTATACGGATTTTCAAACAGTCCCAGTTTGTTTTTCAGTTCCAGGATACGCATGCAGGACTCATCGATCAGATCCTCGGAAATCTTGCCCTCTCTTACAAGGCGGCACAGGTTCTCGCAATAAATACCGGTCATCATATCGATATCGACGCCTGCCTCGGCGGAGCGGACAGCTGCCTCCTCACGGTCTGCGCAGTAGCCGTGGTAAATAATCTCCTCGATTGCCGCCCAGTCGGAAATCAGAACTCCGTCAAATCCCATCTCGTCACGCAGGATGCCGCGCATCAGTTTCTTGTTTCCGGTTGCCGGAACACCGTTTACCGTGTTGAAGGAAGTCATTACCATCGCTGCGCCTGCATCGATACCGGCTTTGTAGGATGGCAGATAGAAGTCACGGAAGGTATGCTCGGAAAGCTCTACCGTATTGTAGTCTCTTCCTGCTGTCGGAGCACCATAGCCTGCGAAATGCTTCACACAGGAAGCAATCTTGTACGGCTCCTTCAGATCGTCTCCCTGGAATCCGCGCACCATTCCGGCACAGAACAGACCGTTCAGATACGGATCCTCACCGGTAGACTCCATGACACGGCCCCATCTTGCATCGCGGACCAGGTCGGTCATCGGTGCGAAGGTTACGTGAAGGCCGGAAACAGCTGCCTCTTTTGCAGCAACTGCCGCACACTTTTCGGACAGCTCCGGTTCAAACGTTGCGCCCTGTCCCAGCGGAATCGGGAAAATGGTCTTGAAGCCGTTGATGACATCCAGCATGAACAGCATCGGGATGTGATGCGGGTGCTGCTCCACAAAATCCTTCTGGATTTTCTTTAACGTTTCTGCACCCATGCTGCCCAGGATGGAACCGGAAAGCGCTACATTTTCCGGCGTAAAGCCTTTATCCGCCATCGGTCCCATGGCTGTGATGTCCATATCTTTATTGAAGAAGGCGCCCACCACCTGGCTCATCTGGTTTACTTTTTCTTCCAGCGTCATGTCGGCCAGAAGCTCTTTTAATTTCTGCTCGGTCATTTTTTCTCCTCCATACCTCGTTTTTGCTGTATCTGCTTCTTCAGAAACCCCTAAAATGTCAGAAAAATATCGTTTTTCCGTTTTTTCTGAATCTTATACTGAAATTTTACCACATCTGACATGAAAAAAATATCCCCTGATCCGACCTTTTTCTTTCACTATTCCGACCTGTTTGTTGCTGTTCCGGTGCGTAAGAAAGTGATAAAATCCTCTGTTATTTCCCGAACATGGAAGGGTGGCTTTCCGCTATTTTTCACTAAAGCTTCTTCGGTATTCCAGCGGTGCGTATCCCGTATTGTCCTTAAACATCTTCGTAAAGTACGAGAAATTGCTGTACCCCACATACAGCGACACCGTATTGATCGGCAGCGTGCTCTGTGTCAGAAGCTTTTTTGCCTCCTCCACCCGCTTTTGGATGATATAATTACTGATCGAAATACCCTTTTCTTTTTTAAAAATCCGGGACAGATAATCCGTATTCAAAAAGACAAGCTCCCCAAGCTTCTCCCGGTGAATTTCCTCCCGGTAATGTGCATCAATATAGGCGCATACCTGGCTCGTAACTGAATCTGATTTGTTGATGTACTGTCTGTACTGAACTGCTTTCCGAACCAGTACCCCGGCATATTCCATCATCTCTTCTCTGCCATAAAGGGAATTTCGATGCAGGTTTTCCATATCCGCATCTGCAAACAGTGCATACGCCTTGATCTCCCGTTCCGAAAGCCATGCATACACCACCTGCGTCAGATCGGTACGGAGTGCTACCAGAATCTCCCTGGTAATCATTCCTTCCCGCTCCGTCCGGTCAAGGTATTTCTGCAGCCGCTCCAGCAGCTCCTCCGGTTTTTCCTCCGAAAGCAGAGCTTTCCATACATCCAGCTCCTTATTTTCGTAGCTGGTCTGCGGAGCCCGAAATTCGTTCAGAAACAGCACCTCGTTCCGCACGGAAAGGCTTCCCTCCCGCATTTTCTGAAGATTCCGGCTCTGCTTTTGCATCCCCAGTACAGATTCCCACTGTCCGACACCGCACCACAGCTCCAGATAGATTTTTTCATTCATCCACGCAACAAACTGCCGCAGAATTTCACAGTCCCGCCCGCCGTCCTGCGGGAATGCTTTTTCCTTTGACTGTGTAACAATCCAGTAGATGCCCGGTTCCTGGTAAAAAACAGTATCTACCGCAATATCCGTTTCCTCATACAGTTCCGACAGCACATTTTCGATCACAAACTCCATGGTCGCGGTATCCCACATCTCCCGCTTATTGCTCTTTATTTCCGGCATCAGACAAATCAGCCGGAAATAGTGTCCCGGTCCGTATGGCAGCTGACGCTGTGCTGCCGTTTCGCAGAATTTTTTCTCGGAGAAGCCGTCTTTCAGCACATTTTTCCAGATATCCTGCTGCAGAATTTTTCTGTTCTGGTTCCACTTGATACTTTCCTGCCTGAGATCCTGTATTTTCTTTTCTTTCGCAACGGATTCCGCCGCACGCTGTACGGCCTCCTTCAGCTTGTCAAAATCGATGGGCTTCAGCAGATAATCGACACTGTTCAGCTGAATCGCTCTTCTGGCATAGTCAAACTCCGCATAGCTTGTCAGGAATATGACCTGGACCTTCAGCTCCTCTTTTCTGACCCACTCCACAAAGTCGAATCCCGTTCCGCCCGGCATCACGATATCGCTGATCACGATATCAATGTCCACCATTCCCATGATGTTTTTCGCCTGCTGTACGGAAAACGCAGTGCACACCTCGCTCACCCCGGTCTCTGTAAGATCAAGATTTCTTTTTATACTTTCAATCACGTACTCTTCATCATCCACGAGCAATAGTTTCATGTTCTTCTCCCCCTGTCCTGTATGGAATATGGATATCTACAATCGCTCCGCCGAGCGGACTGTTATCGAAATGAATCTCTCCGGAATCGCCATAATAATATCGGAATCGTTTCAGGCAGTTTTCGATTCCGATATGCTTTCCATGCTCGGAAATATCTTCCCCTGCTTTCAGCCTTTGCAGCGTCTCCTCCGGAAAGCCGTTTCCGGTGTCCGAAATATAAATGTTGACATACTTTTCTTCGCCGCGGTCCTCCGGGTAAACCGTCACGGAAATCAGCGGAACCGTCTCCAGCGTCAGGGCATGTTTTGCCGCATTCTCTACAAACACCTGAATCAGGAACGGGAAGATTACTGCGTTTTCCACCTCTTCATGAACCTCAAAATAATAGGTGAATTTTTCTGAATAGCGCAGCAGCAGAATTTTGAGGTAATTTTCGCAGTGGTTCATCTCCGCCGTCACCGGCACCATCTCGCATGTATTGCGGAAAATATAGGCGAGATAATCGGACGTAATACGGCTCATCGACTTTGCATGGTCGTACTGACCGAAGTCGATCATGCTGTAGATAAAGTTCAGACAGTTCATATAAAAATGCGGACGGATCTGGATTTTCAGGTAGTCCATCTCGATTTTCTGTTTTTGCAGCTCCTGCTCATACAGCGTGATCTTCAACCGGCGGATCTGGTGAATCATGTTCCGGAATTTATCGTCAATCCGCTCCAGCTCTACCAGGTTTCCTTCCGACATCTGATAGGTGAGGTCCCCATTGTCATATTTCTGAAGATTTTCCGTAAACATACCGACCGGCCTTAGAATTTTGCTTTCCAGATGGAACAAAAGCAGGGAACCCGCAATGACCATCAGAAAAGCAACACCGAGAAGGGCAAACACACTTCCCGTCATCAGATTTAAGACTCCCGTCCAGGAGATTTTAATCCGGATTTCAAACGGTGACTGTGAAAGCTCCTGCCGGAAGGTATAATTGCCGGTATCAAGCTTCGAACTGTCCGTTACAATTCCTTTTTCCGTCAGTGTTCCGATGCTTTTTCCATTCTGGTCAACGAGACTGACATAGCCGCTCTTTCCAAGAGACAGTTCAGAGAACGGTTCCAGAATTGTCTTCAGATTGACATAGCAGCCGAGTCCGACGCCCTGACTCTGCGCTACCTTGAGCATATAAACATCGTCTCCCTGGCACATCACGGTCCATTTTTTCTTGACTGCATACGCCTGCTGCGACAGGCTTTTGATCCTGCGCTTCAGCGCTTCCTGCAAATAGGGATCAACGGCGTAAAGCCCGTCAGAGGAAATGCTCAGCTGATATAAGCTCTCATCCTTCTTCGTATAGAGAAAAACATTGTAATCCGTTCCGAAATTCCACGCTGCTGATACATAATTCCTTCGCAGCTGCGTGATGACATATTCCTCATACTGATCCTTCTCCATCAGATCCATATATTTCCAGAAAGCAGAATCCGGGTTGGAGCTGTCCATTACGGTCGAGAACAGGTTTCGGCTGATTCGAAAAAAACGGTGATCCAGCTCATCCGTATACAGCTTTGAAATCTCTTCCAGCTGCTCATATACCTGCTGCTGCGTCCGGTTCAGAATAAGCACGCTCCCAGCCAGAAAAAGCAGCAGCATACTCAGCAGGCAGATCAAAAGATAACGCCCCTGCTGCGCCAGTGTTGTTTTTTTCGTCTGTTTTGAAATACGCATGAAGTTTCCTCCTTTTTTCTGTTCCGGTACGCTCGAAATTTTTCCGTGTTTGATTTTACGAACTGATCTTTTTTCTGAATATAATACAGCAGAAAAACAGTACACCTCATGTTTCCATGAGTCTGTACTGTTTTTCTGATTTATGTCGGAAACACCGAAATGTTTCTCTTTTTTATTCCTGCATGGAAAATCATCCCTTTACCGCACCAAGTGTGATACCTTCTGCGAAGTATTTCTGAAGGAACGGATAGATGATAAACAGCGGCAGCATGGCGATAAATGCGATTGCCATACGGATCGAGGTTGTCGGCAGCTTTGCCACCTCGGCACCGATATTTCCGGTTACTTTTCCACTTGCCAGGTACTGAATATCGGTGATCATCTGGTTCAGCAGGTTCTGGATACTGTAAAGCTTCTGGCCTTCATTTCCTGATAAATAGTATAAACCATTTGTCCAGTCATTCCAATAGCCAAGTGCGGAAAACAGTCCCATTGTTACCAGAATCGGTTTTCCAAGCGGCAGTGTGATGCTGGTGAAAATCTTCATGTGTCCTGCGCCATCAATTTTGGCCGCCTCGAACAGCGCGTCCGGGATACTGGTGTTAAAGTAGCTTCGGATCATCAGCACGTTGTTTGCACTTAACAGGAAGCCCGGAACAATCAATGCCCAGATCGTGTTTTTGATGTGAAGATACTTTACATACATCAAGTAGGTCGGCACCAGTCCGCCGTTGAACAGCATCGTAAAGAATACGAAAAAGGTAATTGCTCTGCGGTACGGCAGCTTTTTAATCGAAAGCGGATATGCCAACAGAGCGGACATCGCAAGGTTTGCAACTGTACCAACGATGGTTACAAAAACGGTGATTCCGTACGCTCTCAGGATTTTCTCACCCTGACGGATGATATAGGAGTAAGCATAGAAGCTGAATTTCTCCGGGAAGAACGAATATCCGTTGCGGATCAGTGTGTTTTCATCGGTCAGCGAGGAAATAAATACGAGTACAAACGGCAGTACAATGGATAACGTAATCAGAATGAGTACTACATTAATCCAGAACTGCAAACGTTTTGCTTTTTTTGAATTTGTCATACTTCCATCCTCCTAGAATAATGCCTGGTCTTTGTCTACTTTGCGGACAATCCAGTTACTCAACATTACGACACAGAAGCCTACCAGAGACTGGTATACACCGGCTGCAGATGACATACTGATATTTCCCTGCTCAATCAGGGCACGGTATACGTAGGTATCGATAACGTTTGTGGTCGGGAACAGAACACCGGAGTTCATTGGTACCTGATAGAACAAACCGAAATCGGAATAGAAAATTCTTCCGATGCTGAGAAGCAGCAGGGTAATGATGGTCGGAACGAGGCTCGGCAGTGTGATTTTTGTGATCTCCTGCCATTTGCTTGCGCCGTCCAGTCTGGCAGCCTCATAGAAGGAAGGATCGATACCGATCAGCGATGCGATGTAGATCAGGCATCCGTATCCTACGCCCTTCCAGCAGTTCGCGATAATCAGGATCGCCGGCCAGTATTTCGGTTTCTGGTACCACTGAATCGGGTCAATGTGGAACAACGGAAGGATGGAGTTGTTGACAAGACCATTTTCTGCACTCAGAAGCGCATATACGATGTAGCTTAAGATAACCATAGACATCAGGAACGGAAGAAGAATCGCACTCTGATATATCTTTTTGAGCTTTGTGTTTCTTATCTCCGTAATCAGAATCGCAATGGCAATTCCGACTACCATGTTTACAAGAATAAATGCAACGTTATACAGCAGCGTGTTTCTTGTAATGATCCATGCATCCTTGGAAGCAAACAGGAACTTGAAGTTTTTAAGTCCTGCCCACGGGCTTGCCCAGATACCTTTCGCAAAGTTCAGTTTTTTAAACGCAATCACCATACCTGCCATCGGGATGTAGTTATTGATCAGCAGATACAGAAGTGCCGGAAACATCATCAGATAAAGCGGCCAGTATTCCTTCAGCGCGTTTTTCTTTTTTTCTTTTTTAACCTCTGCTTTTTTCATAAAGCGTGTCTCCTTTTATGAGGGCTGTTTTTTCAGGTTCTTTCACAGAGAAAGCTCCACATCTTTTGGGGTAAGAGTGGAGCCTTCGGTTGCTGTATCACACCGGATTTTCTTCCGCTCCGGTCGTGTTCTTTTTACAAATTATGGTGCCTATTTCTCTGCAAGAAATGCATCCAGCTGCTCCTGCTTTGCAGCAATGACATCATCGATTCCCGCATCATCCAGCGCCTCAAGGAACTGCGGAAGCAGTTCGTCCGGATCTCCGGAGCCGCTGTAAAGTGCGCCGCTGTACTGGCTGATTACGTTGTTCAAAGCTGCTACCTGATCCACATATTCACTGTTGTCAAAGACAAATCCCAGTGCTTTCGACTTAATACCGGAAGCGTTGAATTCTTCCATTTTTTCCCAGAGCTGCGGGTCAGATCCATCCCATTTGTATGCGATAAACTGGTTCGGAAGCTCCCATCCGCAGTTGTAGCTGTAGCCTACGTTGTCTGCTGTTACACCGTCCGGGTAGTTGATGATTCCGTTTTCTTCATCTTCTACTACGTAGTCGATTCCCTCTTCGCCCCAGTTCAGAAGGTTCATGACTTCCGGGCTGCCATAGATGTAATCGAGAACCTGCATTGCTTTTTCCGGATTCTCGGAGTTCTGTGCTAAAGAATAAATAACTGAGCCGTAAGAGGATGAGTTGATGATCTGCTCATCATAGAACGGTACAATTTCAAACTCATATCCTGTAGAGCTCTGGAACTCAACCGGGGTACCCGGATGATAAGCGTAGAACAGGGAGAACACGTTTCCTGCTTTGCATACGGTTCTCCAGCTTTCTGTGTTTGTTCCGGCATCCTTGCTGATATAGCCTTTCTGATACCAGTCATACAGCATGCTTGCGGTATCTTTGAACCAGTCTGTTGCAAAGTAGTTTTCTACGGTTGTGCTGTTGGTCTGATCCATCAGAACGCCAGTGTTGGTATCGCCGAGTCCATCACCGCGGAACAGACGTCCCAGAGGCGTATCACCGCCGTTGCAGGAGAACAGCATAGTCATATCAGGCTCGCCTGCTTGTACGATCTCAAATACTTTCTCCATATCCTTCGGCTCTTTGATTTCGTCGGTATTGATATTATACTTTTCTACCAGGTCTTTTCTCATGAAGATAGCCGGAATGCTGCCTCGCTCGATCTGACCTGGAACGCCATAGACAAATCCGCCAACCTGATTGGTTTTTGCAATATCCTCGCCATAGATATCTTTCAGGTTTGTGCCGTATTTGTCAATCAGTTCAGACATATCCATGATCTGTCCGGAGTGCATGTACTGAATTGCTGTTGTTGCACTTGTGTACAGAAGATCAATTTTCTCATCGCCGGAAAGCATCAGCTGTAACTGCTGAGATGCGCTTGCCCACGGAAGAACAACGATATCGAGCTTTGCGTTCAGCTCCGGCTCCAGAATCTCGTTGATTTTTTCTTCGATTCTCTCTTCATCCGGCTGTGTAGTTCCCTGCAGTACCATAGTTACGGTGTACGGCTCGCCTTCTTCCTCTGTCTTTGCTGTACTTCCGGAAGCTGCGGAGGAACCGGAATCAGAACTGGATCCTGTGCTTCCGCATGCTGCCATGGAAAATGCCATGGTTGCTGCAAGAATGCCTGCTAACACTTTTTTCTTCATACTTTTTCTCCTTTTCACGTATCGTGTTGTGTGACCTTTGATGGTTGTATTATAGCAGGCTTTTGACTTGCAACTCTATAACTGATTTGACTTTGAAGTATCACTCTTCCGACCTTTGTGTCTTTTTTGTGTCTTTTTTCTGTCATTCCCATCCAACAAAAAAATGGCTCCTCCTCCACCTGTTTTATGAAGGAAAAGCCATTTTCTGTCAAAAATCTTCCACCATCTTTGCCCCTTCTGCCTCATCGAGTTCGGTCACGGTTCCATTCTTGACACGGTAGACTCTCTGGCAGAGGCCGAGGACACTCGGACGGTGCGTCGTAACGATACAGGTTTTGTTGGGACGCTGACGGATGATGTTTCGGAGGACGTTTCGTTCCGTCGTGACATCCAGTGCCGAGGTGGCTTCATCGAGAAGCAGCACCGGGGCATCGCGAAGGACGGCACGGGCGATGGCAAGCCGCTGGGACTGGCCTTCGGAGAAACCGCGGCCACGTTCCCCGACGCGGCTGTTGATGGTATCCGGCAGATGCTGAACAAAATCCCAGGCGCAGGAGATTTTGAGCGCTTCGATGATCTCCTCGTCGGTCGCATCCTCTTTTACCATGCGCATATTTTCGGCGATTGTGCCGGAAAGGATCGTATTTCCCTGCGGCACATAGGCGAAGAGATGACGTGTTTCGGCGTTCATGGGAACCGTTTTTCCGTTTGAGGCAATGATCACGGTTTCCCCCTCCTGCGGGCGGATAAGGCCGAGAATCAGGCGGATCATCGTTGTTTTTCCCTCGCCGGACGGGCCAACCAGCGCTACAATCTCGCCGGGGGCGGCCTGAAACTCCGATTTGGTGATTACTTTGTTTCCTTCTATATAGGAAAATTCTACCCCATGCATCTGTACCCGGAAGCCATCCTTTGCCAGTGGATCGAGCTTGGCGCTCTCCGGGATATGGACCTCTTTTGGCAGCTCTACGAGCTCACGGATCCGGTGTGCCGAGACGGAGCTGTTGAGGAAGGACGGAATAATCGAAATCACGTTTCCAAATGCGCCGGAAAGGTTGCTCCGCTGCTGCAGGAACAGCGTCATGGTTCCATAGGTAATGTCGTGCGTCCACAGACGGAACAGGCAGTATCCGAACGCCGTAAACTCCACCGCACTCCCGAGAATAGACATTACGATATTGGTTTTAATCGTAAACAGATTATATTTCAGGCTGATGTCCTTGAAAAGACCCTGCCACCAACGCATCTTTTTACTGTAATACGGTGCGATGCCAAACGACTTGATCGTATCAAAATTGTAGAACGCTTCTACCTCAAAGCTCATCAGATTACTGCTCATCTCGCGTACTTCTTTGCTGTATTCCCGCTGACGGCGGATCATAAACCGCGACATCAGAAGCAGGAACGGTGCGCTTAAAAAAGCAATCAGTGCCATGACCCAGTCATAATGCAGGATTACGAAAAAGGTGGCAATAAACCGATACACGGCAATGATAATCGTCGGGAGCCAGCTGATTGCGTTGCCGCTGACCGTTCCAATGTCGCCGTTGAAACGGTTGAGTACGTCACCGTTTGCGTATTTGCTGATTTCCAGCCAGTCCGCATCAACGATTTTGTCAAAAATATCCGCCTGGATGTCGTTGTTGATGGCGATACCAAGCTTCGTTGAAATGCGGTTGATGACACTCTCAAACCCAAGGCTGAACACGGTGCTTCCGATCATGATGCAAAGCAGCAGCGGGAGCTTCTGTATCTGGTATCCGGTGATGATATCGATCAGGTATTTTCCTGCCACGCTGCCGACAAGCCCAAGCGAAGTGCTTAAGATACCGAGAATCGTATAAAAAACAATCGCACCCTTATAGCGCGCGCTGTAGCCAAAAATCCATTTCCAGTCATCGATGATTTCCGAGAACGTTCCGTTTTTCCATCGCTCCGACAGGATGCGGAGAGACTCGAAGGGAGCGTCTTTACTTTTCTCTTTGGATTCTTCCTGCATGCGCGCCTCCTCTCTTTTTCCCGTCTGCGGTGCGGATCATATCGTATTTCTTCAGCAATTCGACACGTCCCGCACCCACTTCAATGCTCGATTTCTGTTCTTTTTCTCCCTGCCCCAGCCATTTCAGAATCCGCTGCACATATGCAGCCGGAAGCAGAAACGGATATCTCGCCGCATAGGGATACTTGTTTTTCATATAGGAAGCTTCCGGAACCAGCGATTTCCAGATTCCCCCTGCTGTGTGCTTTTCCGCCCCGGTCTCTGCCGCATACAGGGTAATGTTTGCACTGTGGATTCGTCCCGCACTCGATTTTCCGAACGAACCGGCATCGAGAATATCGATCAGAAGCGCTTCGGAATCCGGGTGAAGCTTCTTTGCGGCACGGACTGCCCCACTTGCTTCATAGGAAAAGCCCAGATAGCGCTCGCCGATATCCAGCAGATTGATACAGAAACACGTCATGTGATACTCTTCGCACAGCTGCCAGAACATTTCCCAGTCTATTTTTCTTCCATATACACGAATCATCTGTACCATGTCACAGATCTGACGGATCCCGACACCGCCGTGAAGAAAGTGCTTGAAGCTGTGACAGAGAAGATAGAAAAGATGATGCGTTTCTTCTAAGGTAAAGATGCTCTGCCCCTGCACTTCCACTTTGGATGGATGCGCAAAAACATCGGAAAATGCACGATTCAGATAACCATAGGCAGAGGATTCTGTGCTGAACAGACTGGTATGTATTTCATAGAAGACCCCTGTTTTCGGATGAATGTAGCCCATCTCTTCCGGGGCATCACCGTCTTTGGCACCATTTGGCATTGCGGTTTCTTTGTCCCGCACAAAGCCCTTTTGCATAAAATAGGCATCCACTGCCGAAAAATCCTTTTCCGGAATCAGCAGATCCTCATCCCCGGACGGGCGCAGATCTGGTTTCGGGTAGAGACTTCTGCACACAATTCCTTTCATCACCAGCGGCTGCACGCCCAGATGCTCCAGCTCCTTTTCATCGGAAAGAAACAGCGCTGTACGCGAAACCTGCTGCAAAACACTCTGCATTGCCTGCGTTTTTACCTGTCTGCGAAGCTCGTCCGGAAGCTCTGCAAATTCCGGTGTTTTTCCCACAACATCGTAGACCGCTGACAGCAGCGAATGCTGTGCCGCGAGGACAAACAGATGATTCCATTGTTTTTCTGTCAGCGCCGCAAGTTCTTCCAGAGCTGCTTTTTCTTCCGTCAAAAACGCACGAACCACCGCAAGGAATGCGGTTTCTGTTTCTGTAATCATGTTTTTTCCCTTTCGTTTTCCCTGTGTGCGGGTCTTTTTCCCTGTAAAAGGCGATAGATCCGGTTTCCCATCGGTCGAAGCGGAATCATGCGAATCCAGACCTTCTCAAAAAAGCCCCACCAGAAGCTTCCCGGCGCAAGCCTTTTTCCTTTTCGTTCCACCTGTGTCACCCGTGCAAAAATCTGCTCCCGCCGCACGTTATGTTCTATTTCTGTCTGTCCATCCCCGATCAGGTCGTAGCTTTCTCCATGAACACCACAAATCCGGTGCACCACAAACTGTCCGCCCGGCCGCTCATAAAATACGATATCGCCCTTTCGTAGCTCCCTCTCCGGGGTACGAAAAAAAATGCTGTCCCGTCCGTGGATCAGAAACGGCGCCATGCTGCTCCCGGAAATCACCATCCGCACTTCTTTTCCCTGCTCTACCAGCTCTCTTAGCATTCCGACATAGGCGCGGGTGTCTACCAGCCTCATGCTTTTTTCTCCATTCTTTGCAGCACGCTTTTTTGCAGCAACGCCGCTGCTGCTTCTTCTTCGGACGAATCTCTTACAAGCTCCTGCTCCAGCGTTTTTACCGCATCCTCCGAAATATCACACGCCAGATGATACACCGGCACTTTTCCCACCAGACGCTCGAGAAGATCCAGATTTTTCACCAGCCCCTCCCGATCCCAGCGGTTCATGGTGATCTGTCCGTACAGGTTTGTAAATGCCTCTGCCGGGCGAAGCCGCCACGCCTGGT
>OHMW01000778.1_pt1 | contig 17738 bp, 9 predicted proteins | sample 1569391 | NCBI WGS metagenome assembly OHMW01 (sample SAMEA3879557, study PRJEB24766) | human gut metagenome | biome: human-associated habitat; feature: feces | place: USA | collected 1985/1987 | reverse complement strand
GTAGAGCATTCGGCTGTTAACCGAAGGGTTGTTGGTTCGAGCCCAACTCGGGGAGCTAAGATGAAGAAGCGATACAGAAATGAGAAATCATAGCTGTATCGCTTTTTTGCTGTCTGTAGCCATTAAGAAACGCCATCTAACATTTTAACGGTTTTCCATAACATTTCTTCCTGTTCATGGAAGAAAGATTTCGTTATAATAAAATCAGACAGATCACGGAATATGTGCAGAGTCAGGAGTCGTGTCAAGGCGGAACTTTTTCCGATAGGCACTTGGCGTCATGCCCTGCTTCTGGCGGAAGGCTTTGGTAAAAACTTCGGCATTCCGGTAACCACAGGAAAAAGCGACCGTTTCGATGGAGAGATCCGTATACGATAAAAGCTCGAGCGCACGCGTGATCCGGCAGGAAGAAAGATAGTCCTGCGGTGAGGTATGGAGATATTTCTGAAACAGGGTATAAAGGTAACTCCGGTTGATGCATACATATCTGGCAATATCCGAGACAAGAATTTCATTGGAATAATTATTTCGGATAAACTCAACAGCTTTTTCCACGTAAAGATTGCCGCTCTCCCGTGCAGAAGGATCGGCAAGCGTGATTTCGCGGGAAAGAATTGAGAAAAACTGGTACAGACAGCCTTCCAGAAGATACTGGTCCGAGGTGTCATAGGTATTGTGCTTCTGCATCTGAAACAAGAGGGACTGCAGTTCACCGGAAAAGTTGCACTGGTAGACAGGGTGCTCCTCGGAAAGACCGAGTTCCTGTACATAAGAGGCAGCTTTTTCGCCGTCAAAACCGATCCAGAGATATGTCCAGGGATCATCCGCATCGGCTTCATAGTAGGTGCGGACATTTGGCATCAGGAAAAAGCCCTGTCCGGCGGTTAAACGGTAAGTGCGGTTTCCGATGGTAAAAGTGCCTTTCCCGGAAATAATATAGTGGATCACGTAATTGGGGCGTACAGCCGGGCCGTAGCTGTGGAACGGCTGGCAGGCTTCGTAGCCGCAGAAGCAGAGATAAAGATCCGAAAATTTATGCTTTTGGACGGGAAGTGTCCAGGAAGTTTCCATAAGTATACCTCACAAAATGAATCATCAGAAAAGCCGGAATGTCACAAAAGGATGAGATTCCGAAATGTCAGTAAAATTATATCGTGTTTTGCAGGATACTGCAAGCCGCTGTAGGAAATCAAAGGCCCGGAGTAGCAGCCTTTGCGGTTCACACAGCACCGGAACACTTGCTGTTCGGGTATGTAAGAAAGTGATTTTGGTGTGAGCAGCCCGAAAAAATGCGATAAGATAAAGGAGAAAAAATCATGGCAATCAAAGTAAGTGAAAATGGACGGTTATTTACCCTCCAGACAAAAGACAGTAGTTACCAGATGTTCGCAGATGACAAAAATGTGCTTCTGCATCTCTACTATGGAGAAAAAATCGGTGAGGAAAATCTTTCCGGTCTGATTTTCTGTACGGATATGGGATTTGCAGGAAATCCGGAGGAAGCAGGCCCTAACCGGAAATATTCTCTTGATACACTTCCGCAGGAAATTCCGGGAAGTGGTGTCGGTGATTTCCGTGATGATATGATTGAGATCCGCCACGCGGACGGCAGCTTTGCAGCAGATTTTCGTTTCGATTCGTTCGAAATTCTGGATCATTCCTATGCTATTCCCGGAATGCCGGCGCTGTACGATACAGAGGAAGAAAAAGGTGAGACTCTTGTTATTACAATGACGGAGAAGGCTTCCGATATTGTTCTGAAGCTGTTTTACGGTGTATTTGAAAAGGAAAATGTGATTACGAGAGCGGCAAGACTCGAAAATCACGGAGAAACGGCGATTGAGCTGGAAAAAATGCTGTCATTCAGCATGGATCTGATGTATGAAAATTATGAGATAATCTATTTCTCGGGTCGTCATGCGATGGAGCGTACGGCGGAGCGGATTCCGGTGCAGCATGCAAAAGTCGAGATCGGCAGCACCCGCGGTACATCGAGCCATCATTACAATCCGGCTGTGATCCTCTGCGAGGAGGGTGCGGGTGAGACACACGGTTCCTGCATCGGCGCATGCCTCGTTTACAGCGGAAACTTTGTTGCGGCAGCACAGAAGGATCAGAAAAATCAGACCCGTTTTCAGATGGGTATTCATCCGACCAATTTCTGCTTCCATCTGGAAAAAGGAGAGGCGTTCGATACCCCGCAGGCAATCTTAAGCTATTCCGGAACCGGCCTTACCAAACTGTCACAGCAGTATCATGAGATCATCCGCGAGCATATCTGCCGCGGCGCATACAAGCATGCCAAACGACCGATTCTGATCAACAACTGGGAAGCAACCTATTTTGATTTCAACGAAGAAAAAATTCTGAAAATTGCAGAGCAGGCGCAAAAGCTTGGCATTGAGATGCTGGTGCTTGACGATGGCTGGTTTGGAAAACGAGAGGATGATAACAGTGGCCTCGGCGACTGGTTCGTCAACGAGAAAAAGATGAACGGCTCCATGGCGCAGCTTGCAGAAAAAATCCATAGGATGGGCATGAAATTCGGTCTCTGGTTTGAGCCGGAGATGATTTCCGAGGACAGTGATCTTTACCGTGCACATCCGGATTGGGCATTTGCAATTCCTGGCCGTGTGCCGAATCACAGCAGAAATCAGCTTGTACTTGATATGACGCGTGAGGATGTGCGTGAGTATCTGCTGGAGCGTCTGACAACCATTGTTCATGATGCAAAGATCGATTATGTCAAATGGGATATGAACCGCAGCGTCTGCGATGTTTACAGCCATGTGGCAGCTCAGAACAGAAACGGGGAGCTGTATCACCGCTACGTACTCGGCGTTTATGATCTGCTCGAGCGTTTCCTTGCCGCATGCCCGGATCTGCTGCTTGAGGGCTGCAGCGGAGGCGGCGGACGATATGATGCCGGTATGATGTATTACTCCCCGCAGATCTGGTGCAGTGATAATACCGATGCGATCAACCGTCTTTCTATCCAGTACGGAAGCTCGTTCTTCTACCCGATCAGTACCGTTGGTTCCCACGTTTCTGTATGCCCGAACCATCAGACCGGCCGTGTGACACCGTTCCGGACAAGAGGCGATGTGGCGCTGGCAGGAAGCTTTGGATATGAGATGGATCTGAATAAGATTTCAGAGGAAGAAAAAGAGATGGTAAAAGAGCAGGTTGCTGCGATGCATGAATATTACGAGCTCACACACGAAGGCCTGTATTACCGTCTGACCGGACTGAAAAAACAGGATTTCATGGCATGGGAGTTCGTGGCAAAGGATCAGAGCCGCGCACTGCTTACGATCGTAAAGACTGACGCAGAAGGAAATATGCTTCCGGTTCACACGAAAGTGTGCGGTCTTGCAGAGGATAAGCTGTACCGCTGCAGCCTGGACCAGGAAGTCCGCCTTGGCCGTACCTGGAACCGTGCGGGGCTGACCCTGCATCAGGTGCTGGAAGAGTATGAGAGTATCCGGGTCGAATTTACAGAAGTAAAATAAAAAAGATAAGAAAAATCTTCAACTGGATTTGAGGGGGAGGGAACCTCAATCTGGTTGGAGATTTTTTTTGCATAAAGAAAATCAAAGCAGGAGGGAAGAAACGTACTCTTTACAGTGCAAAAATAGTTGTGATACAATAAGCAAAAGAAATTTTCTGACAGAAAATAAAGATGGAACTGTCAAGAAAGGAAATTGTACATGAGAAACAGAAAAAACTGTTTAGCTGTTCTTCTGATGACAACTATTGTGGTAATGGGATGTGGAAATCAGCAGGTGGAAAAGGAGAATCCATCGGCTGTCTACGAAAGAGCATCCAGTGTCCAGGATGAGTCAGAAGATGGTGAAAAAGAGTTTCTTTCTACATACCAGAATATTATAATCACACTTCCAGAAGGCTGGAATGTAATGAGAGATGAGAAAATCCAATGTAGTTTCATATCGGAAGATGGGGAAAGTCTTGAGATATCGTATCGGGAAGGAATGGCAAAAGTAGTGCTTATGGATTTTCCGGAGGACGAAGAGAGCGCTGAAAATTTGCTCTACCCGAATGAAATAACAGGGGAAAACAGCATCAGCGATTTTATGGTGAAAACAGCTAACGAAGGAAAAGATAACGAGAGTTCCTTTTATCGTTTCCAGGTAAAAAATTCCCTGCAGATTCCGATTGCATTTTTCTGCGGGGTGAAAACGGAGAATGAAGGGTATCAGATCATATGGAAAAAAGGAAGCGGCAGCAACGATACACAGCAAATCGTGCCGGAAATACTGGAGTCTCTGCAGTTCCCGGACAATGAGCTGCTGACAGAAACATTTCAGACGGCCTGCCAGGAGCAGAAAAGAGCGCTGGAAGCAGAAAATAATTCGGATGGCGTGAAAAAGCAGAAAGGAAAGAAAACAGTCACCTGTATCTCCCCGGTCAATGTACGCACGGAACCCAACATCAGCACAAGCCAGGTCCTCGGAGCTCTGACGACAGGGGAAGAAGTGGAAATGCTCGGAAAAGAGAACGGATGGTACAAGATTTCGTATGAGGGAAAAACGGCGTATGTGTACGAAGACTATGTGAAAGAAAAAGAAAATTAAAAAAATGATATTTTCAAAAAAGCTGCCGAAGCAAACAGAACCGGTAGCTTTTTTGAAATAATTTTGAAAAAGAAAAATCCCGGAAACTATCTGTTTCCGGGAAAATAGAGGCGTCGACCGGATTTGAACCGGTGGATACTGGTGTTGCAGACCATTGCCTTACCACTTGGCTACGACGCCATATGACTCCGACGGGAATCGAACCCGTGTTACCGCCGTGAAAGGGCGATGTCTTAACCGCTTGACCACGGAGCCGAAGTTTTTGATTTGTCTGCCGTGATTTTTGCTCAGCGACAAGTAGTATATTATCATAAGAAAACGAGTTTGGCAAGTGTTTTTTGAAAAAAAATCAAAAATTTTTGAGATTTGTGTTGTCGTGCATTCAGAAGGAAAAAATTTGATGTTTCGCTGTATAAGAAAGTGATTTATCTTTGCGTAGATATAAAAAGGGAACAGAAAAATTTGCCGGGTCAGGGCATAGCTTTTCGATATTCTTCCGGTGACATACCAAAAGTCCGGCGGAAAATGCTGGCAAAATAGCTGGGGCTTTCAAATCCGGTATGCAGAGCAATTTCCAAGATAGAAAGCGAGCTGCCGGTAAGAAGATCTGCGGCTTGGGTTACGCGGTACTGGTTGATATAGGAAATAGGCGTTGTGTGAAAGTGCGTTTTGAAGAAACGACAAAAATATTGTGGATTCATATTGAGTATAGCAGCAAGATCTGAAAGACGGATTTTGGAATCATAGTTATCCTGAATATAACGTAAGAGTTTTTTACACTGATCAGATCTTTCTTTTTTGCGAGTGCAGAGGGGTTCCGGATGAAGAAAAAGCTGGTATTGCGCCAGAAGTGCAAGAATCCGATACATGTCACTTTTGATCAGAAGAAACCAGCCGATGGGTTTGGTATCGTATGCATACAGGATTTCCTGGAAAAGCTCAGATAATGTCAGTACAAATGTTTTCTGTGTCTGAGAGGAGGCTTCAGCAGCAGAAAGCTCTTCCAATGGAAAAGCCGGAAGAAGCAGTTGATGAGAGAGCAGCGGACGAATCCAGTCTGCTTCACAGGAATCCAGATAGGCACATGAGAGAATTTCTGGAAGAAATACAAGGGCATGGTGAATCGAAGGGGTAGTTCCAATGCTGCAGAGCTGATGCAGTTCGTGACTGTTGATGAAAAGAAAAGTACCTTCGGAAATTGTCCGGGTTTCAGTTTTCAGTGTCAGAGTGAGAGTACCTTTTTCAACCCAGATCCATTCTAATTCTTTGTGCCAGTGAAAAGGAACAGAGAGCCCGCCATGCGCATAATCCTGATGATAGATATGGAGCGGAACAGGTTCGGTTCCATGCACAGTAAAATCCCGGATTCCGCCAGAAAGAACAGGGGAACAAGATTCAGGAGAAAAGAGCTCTTTTGAACGTTCTTTTTTCATAAAAGTCAAAATCCTTTCATTAAATACGAAAATCAGGTTAGAAAATATAAGATAATATCATTATACTGCTCTTATAGGAAAAAAGAAAGAGAGGACAGAAAATGAAAAGAGAGTGGTGGCATAGCTTAACCGTATATCAGATTTACACCAGAAGCTTCTGTGACAGCAACGGAGACGGCATCGGCGATTTTGGAGGGATTCTGCAGAAGCTGGACTATCTGCAGGAGCTTGGTGTTGGAGCCATCTGGCTTTCGCCTTTTAACGATTCTCCTAATTACGACAATGGATATGATGTCAGTGACTATTATAAAGTAATGGAAGAAGCGGGCACAATGGAAGAGCTGGAAGAACTGATCGCAGCCTGTGAAAAGCGGGAAATTGTGGTCATGATGGATCTTGTTTTAAATCATAGTTCCCATCTGCACCCATGGTTCCTGGAAGCCAGAAAGGATCGAAACAGTAAATACCATGATTTTTACATCTGGAAGGAAGGAACGAAGGAGCAGCCGCCAGAAGGCGGCGGAGCATTCTTTGGAGGAAGCACCTGGGAATGGGTGCCGGAGGTTCAGGAATATTATTATCACAGTTTCAGTGTAATGCAGCCGGATCTGAACTGGAAAAATCCGTCGCTTCGGAAAGAGCTGTACCGGATGATCCAGTTCTGGATGGATAAAGGGATCCGTGGTTTCCGGCTGGATGCAATTGACAATATTGTAAAAGATGGACATGGAGGAAATGATACTCATTCAGAGCAGATTCATACATACTTAATGGAAATGAATCAGAATACGTATGGAAAATCAGAACAGATCCTGACAGTGGGGGAAACCGGAGGTGCTACGGTAGAAATGGCACAGCAGTATTCTGATCCGGAAAGCCAGGAGCTCAGTATGATTTTTCAGTTTGAACTGATGGGAATCGACGGCATCCGAAGTGGAAACTGGGATCCGAAACCGTATACGCTGCCGCAACTGAAGCAGCTCTTTGAAAAATGGCAGACGGGACTGGAAGAAAAAGGATGGAACAGCCTGTTCTGGGGAAACCATGATTTTCCGCGTGTCGTATCGCGCTTTGGAAATGACAGGGAACCGTATCGGGAAAAATCAGCAAAAATGTTGGCTGTCCTTCTCCATGGGATGAAAGGAACTCCTTATATTTACCAGGGGGAAGAAATCGGTATGACAAATGTGTCAGGGCTTCGGATCGAGGACTATCAGGATATCGAGTCTGTAAATTTTGCCGAAGACCGTAAAAAAGAAGGCTGGGAGGAAGAAAAAATTCGTACCTATCTTGCACGGAACAGCCGGGACCATGCGCGGACGCCAATGCAGTGGAATGGGGAAAAACACGCCGGATTTACAGCGGGAACACCGTGGATGGCGGAAAATCAGAATTACGAGGAGATCAATGTAGAAAACAGCAGAAAAAATCCGGATTCCCTCTTCTATTTCTATCAAAAACTAATTGCGCTGCGTAGGAAAAATGACACTCTTGTTTATGGGGATTTCCGTCTGATTGAGGAAGAAAATCCGGATATTTTTGCATATGAAAGAAATCTTGGAAAGAAAAAATTGGTTGTACTCTGCAATTTCCGGGACACGGAGGCACAGATGGAGGCCAGATATGATTTGACAAAAGGGACGATTTTGATTCATAATGATACCGCAAACCTTACAAAAGAGGTGTGGAAGTTACAGCCGTATGGGGCATACATGGTTGAACTGTAGAAATGGCTGAAAAGTTTTGAAAAAGCTGACACGGTTTCGAATCGTATTTCCAGGCTGTGGCGAAAAAAATCATAACAAAAGTTTTACTTTGCAGTAAGGAAGACAGAAATGAAAAGCAGCAGGAGAAGAAAACTGCAGGAGCAACTGGAAACAGGAGGGAGAAAATGTATCGCGTTCTTCTTGTAGAAGATGAAGAAATTGAACTGGAGACATTGCGGGATTATATTGACTGGAAAAAGAACGGGATTTCCAGAGTATTTACCGCGCGCAATGGCAGAAGGGCACTGGAGTGCCTGGAAGAAAATATGGCAGATATTGTGATTACGGATATTCAGATGCCAGGAATGAGTGGAATTGAACTGGCAGAGACGATCGTACGCCGGGGGTATCCATGCAAAATTGTTTTTCTGACAGGATATGATGATTTTTCCTATATCCATTCCGCTTTTCAGATGAATGCCGTGGATTACCTTTTAAAGCCATTTACGATTGAAGAAGTAGAAGCATGTCTGAAAAAAGTGAGAAGTGAACTGGAGAAAAGAGAGATAGCAGACTGGTCGCGGAAAACGGCGGCGAAGCAGTTGCTGGAAATGGCTTTGCGGGAAAAACAGGAAACAGAGCTTTTACGGAAAAATTTCCGTGGTGTATTTGGAGAAGAACTGGAAGAGTGCAGGTTTGGAATCATAGCGGTTTATGGAAAAACGGAAGAAAACATCTGTAGCCAAATTCAGGAAAAATACAAGGGCATCCGTTACATCAGCAAAACGGAACGGATCAGCATTCTGCTGCTGGCGGGGTATCTGTCGGTGAAAGATACGGCATTTCAGATCTGGAATGATTTGAAAGAAGACGCACCGAGAGCCGTTGGATGGTGCAGTGGAGCATGGACAGCTGACTGCCTGTACGAAAAGGCGGAAAAACTTCGGAACTGTTGTGTTCTGGCATTTCATATGGATCCACCGGAACTTTTCTGTGCAGATGAAAAAGAAACGGAAGAGGAAAAAGCATATCATTTCCGGGAACAGAAGGAGCGGAGAGAAGAAATCTGTCGTCTGGTCAGCAACGGGAAAAAGCAGGAAACGCTGCAGACCATGAAAGATTATTTTCAACAGCTAAAGGGGCTTGCGCCGAAAACATTTGCGGGAGAAGTTTACAATCTCTATATGTATCTATGGAACCGTCTTGTTTTGAGCGATGAACTGCTGGAAAACTGGATGGAAGCAGAAAAAATTTTGAGAGAAAATGAAATTTTTGAAGCAAACAACAGTTATCAGATGCGGGAAAAGATGAAGCAGTATCTGGAACGGATGTTGGCATTTTTTGAAGAACAGAATCAAAATCCAAATTACTATGCCGTTTATCAGGTAAAAACATATCTTCAGGAGCATTGCTCGGAAAGCGCAGATATCGAGAAGCTGGCCGCGGAGGTCGGTTTGTCTCCGAATTATCTGAGGAGCCTGTTTAAAGAGGCAACAGGAAAAACGATTTTGGAATACAATACGGAAATGCGTCTGCAGAGGGCGGCGGAACTGTTAAAGAATAAGAAAAATAAAGTACGGGAAGTGAGTCTGGCGGTTGGATATGAAAATGTTTCTTACTTTGGCGTTGTTTTTCAGAAAAGATTTGGAGTGACACCAAATGAATATCGTAAAATGGTATAAAAATCGGAGTTTTCAGTTTAAACTGGTGATCGGCTATCTGGTACTGGCACTGATTCCAATGCTGTGTGTTACCTGGTACAGTTATGGAAAAACAAGGAATGTGCTTCTTACTGAAGCATATCAGAGTGCAGAACAGGAAGCAGAACGAATTGAAAAAAATTTTTCTACGATGGTCGAGCCTTACGAAACAATTCTGGATGTGCTGTATGTGGATCAGATGCTGAGCGGATATTTGTTTCAGGATTACAGCAACGATTCTTATGAAGATATGTTTTACTATATTGATAAGAAGCTCAGCGAAATCTGTCTGATGAATGCAGGAATTTACAAAATCTGTTTTTACAGCAACAATGAAACGCTTCCGCAGGATAATTATTATTTTTATTCCATGCAGGATCTAGATCGGAGGGAATGTGTGCTGACATTTGATGCGATAGGGGAAACGGTATTCTGTGGGACATCTGGAGACGGAAAAGCATTTCATATGAATCGTCTGATGAATTTTTATCCACAGGGCGGGATGAAGAGCGTACTGTCGTTACAGATTGAAAATCAGCAGATACAGCCCCTCCTCGAAACAATAAATTCCACCGATGAAATTTATCTGGTGGATCAAAAAGGATATATTCTGGCTGCTTCCGAACCGGAAATGGCAGGCCTTCCGATCCGGACCAGAATGCCGGAAGAGGATCTGGAGCAGAAAGCGCAGATTGAGTTTGAGCGTGACGGCATTTCAAAAATCGGAAATATCCAGAGCGGAGTTTTCGGAACAAAAATTCTTGTGATTTCGGATAAGGAGACGGTTTTAAAAGACGCAAAAGCTGTTTCAAGAAGGATGATGTTCCTGATCCTCTGCAGCGCGGCTATGGTATTTCTCTGCATTATCTGTTACACAAGATGGATTTCCGCGCGGGTGCAGAAAGTGGTGTATGCAGCAAAACGGATGGGACAGGGAGAATTTGATTACCGTCTGGAAAATATGGGAGAAGATGAGATCGGACAGATCGGGCTGGCGTTTAATCAGCTCAGTGATCAGATTCAGGAGCTAATTCGGGAAAATTACGAAAAGAAAATCCGGATTCAGACGAGCGAACTGAATTTGCTGCAGGAACAGATCAATCCGCACTTTCTTTACAATACACTTGCGGTTATTTCAGCACTGGCGATGCGGGAAGGTGGAAAACAGACGATGCAGGCGGTCAAAAATTTGTCCAGCTTCTACCGGATTTCCCTGAATAAGGGAAAACAGGTGCTTTCCATCCAGGAAGAAGTGGAACTGCTGCAGAGCTATCTGAAAATCCAGCAGATGCGTTTTCGGGACAGCGTACAGGTGGAGTATGAGATTGCAAGAGAAGTACTGACATATCGAACCATTAAACTTCTTCTGCAGCCGCTGGTTGAAAATGCCATTCACCATGCGAGAAAAGAGGAAGAAGTTCTCCACATTGCGGTCAGAATTCAAAAAGAAGAAAGGGATGTGGTATTCCAGGTGACAGATGATGGATGTGGAATCGAGGCGGAAAAACTGATTAAACTGCGAAGTTCTCTGCGGCGCTCAGAGGAAGGATATGGACTGAGAAATGTTGCAAACAGGGTTCGTCTGGCTTATGGAGAGGATTATGGTGTCCGAATAGAAAGCCAGGAAGGATATGGAACGACAGTTTCTGTCAGAATTCCAGTAAACGAATAAAAGATCAAACAAAGCAGAAATAACTTTGTATTGTTTGCATAGAAGAGAAAACAGAAACCGGCTGATAAAGGTGATTTTGCCCGTCAGCCGGTTTCTGTTTCGTTAGATATTGACAGAAATCGTAAGAAAACAACAGAATAAAAAAGAGAATTATAAAACTCCGTTAAATCGAGATAGAAATCATAAAAAAGTGAGATTGTTGCAGGACAGACTATCCATTAGAATGGAAACATAGACAGCAAGAGTGTACAAGATGAACAAAAAGAAGAAAGAAGGAGAAGGCATGAAAAAAGAAAACGTGCATGCAAAGCACAAAAAAAGCCTCGCGGAACGGTTCTGGAAACAGAAATATCTGTTTTTACTGCTGCTTCCATCGTTGGTATGGGTCATTCTGATCTGCTATGCACCAATGACAGGACTGTATATGTCCTTCATCAACTACACGCCGCAGGGTAGCGGCTATTTTGCGGATATGGCGAATTCGCAGTTTGTCGGTCTTGACTGGTTCAAGTATTTCTTTTCCACAGATTTCACAAAAATCATGAGAAACACACTGGCAACCAGCTTACTGACACTGTTATTCTCATTCCCGCTGCCAATCATTCTGGCGCTTTGCCTGAATGAAGTTCGAAACCAGAAGGCAAAGAAATTTGTACAGACCGCATCTTATATTCCCTATTTTATTTCCTGGGTTATTGCGGCAAACATTTTCCTTACATTCCTTTCTTCAGACGGCGTCATCAACAATCTGTTAAAATTCCTCGGATTAACCGATGAGTCGATTCTGTTTTTCCAGAAAGGACCATATTTCTGGTGGATCATCGCGATCGCAAATGCGTGGAAGGTACTTGGATACAATGCGATTATCTATATGGCGGCAATCTCCGGCATCAGCCAGGATATGTATGAAGCAGCGGATGTGGATGGTGCGACGAGAATGCAGAAGATTCTGCATATCACACTTCCGGCATTAAAGCCGACCATTATGATTCTTCTGATTCTGGCAATCGGAGGTGTTCTGAATACAGGATATGAGCAACAGCTGTTGATGTCTAATGATGCTATTTTAAATTATTCTGATGTACTTGATACGTATGCATACCGCTATGGTCTGAAAAACGGAATGTATTCTTACGGTACTGCAGTAGGATTCTTTAAATCCGCAGTCTCCTTCATTCTGGTCATCAGTGCAAATGCACTTTCGAAGAAATTCAGTGATGATAATACGGCACTGTTTTAGGAGGAAGGAAAATGAGAGAAAAAGCAATTAAAATCAAAAGAAAACGTTGTGCCAGTGACTGGTTTCTTGATATTTTCAAAGTGGTTTTTCTGGTGTTAGTTACTGTGATCTGTGTGTATCCGTTCTGGAACATTTTTGTGGTATCCATTAACGATGCAACCGATGCACTGCGCGGCGGGCTCTACTTTCTGCCGAGAAAACTGAGTCTGGCAAGTTATAAAGATATTCTGGGACGTGCCACATTTTTGCATGGCATTCTGATCACTGTACTTCGTACTGCAATTGGTACACCGCTGGCGGTCCTTGTCACGACAGCACTTGCCTATGTGCTTTCCAGAAAAGAGCTGCTGTTCCGGAAACAGCTGAACCTGTTCTTTATCTTCACCATGTATTTTGGCGGCGGAATGGTTCCGTATTATATGGTATTAAAGAGCCTTGGAATGCTGAATAATTTCATTGTATTTATTTTCCCGAACCTGGTAAGTGTTTATAATATGATTCTGGTAAAGAATTATATAGAGGGAATGCCGGCAGAGATTTTTGAATCGGCGAAAATTGACGGAGCAAACGATCTGACAGTTTTCTTTAAAATGGTAATTCCATTGTCCAAGCCGATTATTATGACCATTGCACTGTTTGTTGCAATTACACATTGGAATTCTTGGTTCGATGCATATTTGTTTACGAATGCACAGTCTTTAAAAACAATGCAGTCCATTTTGGTTGAAATTCTGAATCAGTATCAGACTTCATCAGCAAACCAGGCGGCAAATCAGGCGTCACAGACCATTACGCCGGACAGCATTCGAATGGCTGCTACGATGATTGCGACCATTCCGATTATCATGGTTTATCCGTTTATTCAGAAATATTTTGTTAAAGGAATCATGCTCGGATCTGTAAAGAGCTGATGATAGAAGGAGGAAAAGAAAATGAAGTTCAAAAAAAGTATCGCAATGGCGATGAGTGTCCTGATGGCAGCGGGAATGCTTGCAGGATGCGGATCAAATGGCAGTACATCATCAAGTACTGCATCCGGCAGTGCATCATCTGCATCGGGCGAGGTATCAACAGACGGAGTTACGATTTCTATCTTTGACAAAAACTCCGGAAGCAATACCTTTGATGATCCAGTTGCAAAAGCAATTGAGGAAAAAACAGGTGTCAAAATTCAGGTAGAAAATCCAACCGGAGATCCGCTGGAAAAATTGAACCTGATGCTGACCGGTCAGAATTACCCGGATATCGTCCTGATGGATCGTGGAAATGATATTGTAAACCGTTACATTGAGGCAGGCGCACTGCTTCCGTTGAATGATCTGATCGATGAGTACGGCCCGGATGTAAAAGAGATGTACGGGGAAACCTTAAACAAGAGTCGTTATACCGATGGAAAGAATTACTATCTGAATAACTGGTACGGAGAAGATCCGGATCCGGTAGCCGGTGTTCTGATGCGCTATGATTATCTGTGCGAAATCGTTGGAAAAGACCGCGCAGACAGCGATGAGCCATTTACACAGGAAGAGTATATTGACATTTGTAAGAAATTCAAAGAACTTCATCCGACCATTGACGGAAAAGAGAGTATTGCCATTACCTTTGATGCAGAATCCAAAAACTACGATGGAACATTAAAAGGAATGTATGGTCTGAAAACGTATTATCAGGATGGAGACAATCTGGAACATGTTGCCAAAGCACCAAACTTCAAAGAGATGATGTCCTTTGCCAATGAACTGTATACCGAAGGCCTTCTGGACAAAGAGTGGGTTGTCAACAAGAAAAATCAGTGGACGCAGAAACTGTCTGCAGGCAACGTATTCAGTACCTTTGCTTCCTACTGGGATACCGATGCAGCAAATACAGCACTTGCTTCTTCTGTAGGAGGAGATGCAAAATTCTATTCCTATAAAATCCTTGGAAACGGAATCAGTGCAGATGAAACTACTTACTCCGGAAGAAGTACACTTGGCTGGGATGCAATCGCGATCACCAAGAATTGTAAAAATCCGGAAGCAGCCATGAAGATGATCAACTACCTTGCAAGCGAAGAAGGACAGTATCTTCTGATGTGGGGTATTGAGGGAACCAACTGGAATATGGAAGATGGAAAACACGTTCCGAACGATGATCTGATTGAAGGATTCCAGACGGATTTTGACAAAACAAAACTGGATACCGGCGTTCGCAAATGGACCTGGTTTGTAAAGAACGGAAATGGTACAGACGGAACTCCATACGATGTAACACAGTATAAAGTAAAAGAGACCCGGCAGGTGGCTATGAATCACTTTGGTGAGAACGACAGATGGGATACCGCAGAGTTTGCAGGCCTTACCCCGGCAGGAAGCACTCCGGATGGCTTGAAATGGCAGAAAATCCAGGATATCTACGATCAGGAATATCCGAAGATTGTGAATGCAGACAGCCACGATGCGGCAATGGAAGAGTACGACAAGATGATTTCCGAAATGAATGACGCAGGACTGGAAGATGTAGAAAAAGTTATCACACAGAATTATCAGGAGCGTATGAAACTCTGGAATGAGTAAGCTAAAGTAAAATAAAAAAATCACACACGGAAAAGAACCGGCAGAAATCGAAATACAGATTTCTATGTCGGTTCTTTTTTATCAGAAGAAGCATTGCGATTTTCAAGGAATCTGGATATAATGAGGAAAACTGGAAAAACAGGGAAATCCAACCGCATGAGACAGGAGGCATCGTACATGGCAGCGAAAGAACAGTTAACCGCAATGGAAATGATCTGGGGATTTATGAGTGGGACGACAGGACATATGGGAAAGACGGACTTTGCGCCGCAGAAGGAAGCGTTCGGGGATTTTGCATCTCCGGAGACATATTTTCCGCGTGTGACGCCGGAGAGTGAGGGAATCTCCTCGGAAAAGCTGACGCAGATGCTTCGTGAGCTCGCCGCCGCCCGCCATACGGACATGCATCACCTGCTGGTCCTGCGGAACGGACAGGTCATCTGCGAATGCAATTTCGCCCCATACCGCAGCGGCATCTGGCACGCGACGTATTCGATGTGCAAGAGCATCACCGGCATGGCGGTCGGTTTTCTGATCAGTGAAGGAAAACTTTCCCTGGACGAGAACGTCTATGATATTTTTGAAAAACGAAATGGTCTGCTGCAGAAGATCCTGCGCCCGAATCTGACCGTGGAGCATCTTCTGACGATGAAGAGCGGCGTACAGTTCAATGAGATGGGCGTTGTTTCCGGCAACGACTGGGTGGACAGCTTCTTAAATGCGCCGGTCAAGGGAACGCCGGGCGAAGCGTTTGAGTACAACAGTATGAACACGTATCTGCTGTCTGCAATCATACAGGAGCGCACCGGCATGAAAATGGTAGATTACCTGCGGCCGCGTCTGTTTGAGCCTCTTGGCATCCGGAAAGTCTTCTGGGAGAGCTGCCCGGCAGGGATTACGAAAGGCGGCTGGGGCCTCTTCCTGTGCCCGGAGGACGCGGCCAAGCTCGGGGTGATGTACGTGAATGGCGGAAAATTCGAAGGAAAACAGATCGTCCCGGCGGAATGGGTCGCAGCGTCCACCTCCGTTCATGCGACACCGCCGGAAAAGATGGGAAAATATGGCTATGGTTACCAGGTCTGGATGGAGGAGCGGCCGGGCAGCTTTGCGTTCAATGGCATGCTGGGGCAGAACGTACTCGGTTACCCGGATACCGGCGTGGTGATTGTGACGAATGCGGGCAGCAACGAGCTGTTCCAGACGTGTGAGATGCTCGACATTGTGCGGAAGTATTTCGGCGCGGAATTTGGTGCAGAGCTGAAATCCGGCGAGGCGGAAAGCCCGATGGCATATCAGAAGCTGGTGCAGACCTGCTGTGATCTGGAGGGCGCGAAAGAGACACCGGGAAGAATCCTGCGCGGCGGCTGGAAGCGGAGAACACCGGGGCCGCGGAACAGCGGAACACCGCGTCAGATCGACATGGCGCAGCTTCTGCACGGAAAAGAATATAAAATGGAGGACACGCATGTCGGCATGTTTCCGCTGACGCTGCAGGTCTTCCACAACAACTTTTCCGACGGCATCCGCCGCATCGGTTTCTTCTATGAAAAAGGCCGTTTCTTTGTCGAGCTGACCGAGGGAGAAAAAACACAGCGCATTGAGATCGGTCTTACGGGGTCCAAAGTTGTAGAATGGGTGGAAAACGAGGAATCGTATCTGCTCGGAACGACGGGACAGTTTGCGGAGAATGAAGACGGCGAACTGGTGCTGAAGCTTGAGTTTGCATTTCTGGAAGAGGCCGCAAGACGGAGGGTCAAAATCATTTTCCAGCGTGATTTCGAGCGGATCAGACTGGAGTGGAATGAGACGCCGGGCAAGGATCTGATTATCGAGGGCCTTGAATCCCTCGTGACGGATGTGGCGATCGCACCTCTTCTGCCGTCGCGGTTCCGCGAGCGGAGCCTTGACATGATCCATCTGCTGATGGCACAGACCATTGAGCCAATGGTAGAGGCACACCGTGTGCGGCCGGGGGAAGAAACGGAGACAGAAGAAGCGGCAGCGGAAGCTGAATCGGCCGCGGCAGTGGAAAATGCGGAAAACGCAGAAGAAACGGTGTAAAAACAGAAAAAATCAGAAGAGAAATGTGGATAAAAAAGGGAATGGAGCTGCCGGATGCGCAGTTCCATTCCCTTTTAAAAATACAGATTACAGATTCAAAGCCATATCGCCGGATTTGATCAGGTTTGCCTTGCGGAATACCTCTGAGAAGAACAAGGTGATCACAGCCGGAAGCACGAAGTGGAGCAGAATAATTTTGATGATGACGAGCTTCGGATCATCGTAAGCGATCATCGTCTGATACGTTGTGATCTGTCCGACAAGACCTGCGGAGCCCATGCCGCTTCCCGTTGCATTATTCTGCATATTGGCAATTATGGTGGAAACCGGGCCTAAAATCGCACTCGAGAAGATGACGGGCAGCCAGATCAGCGGATGACGCATGATGTTCGGCACCTGAAGCATCGAGGTTCCAAGACCCTGTGCGACAAGGCCGCCGAATTTGTTTTCCCGATAACTTGCAACCGCGAATCCGACCATGTTGCAGCAGCAGCCGATCGTTGCGGCACCGGCGGCAAGACCGGAAAGATTCAGAATGATGCCGAGTGCAGCGGAGCTGATCGGCAGTGTCAGAACCATACCCATGACGACCGAAACAACGATGCCCATGATGAACGGCCGCTGTTCCGTTGCCCAGTTGATGATGCTTCCAAGGCCTGTCATCATCTGGGAGATCGGCGGTCCGACGAGCAGTCCGACAACGGAACCGGCTCCGATGGTGATGACCGGTGTCACGATGATATCAACCTTGGTCTTGCCGGAAACCAGATGGCCGC
>OHMW01000775.1_pt1 | contig 17761 bp, 9 predicted proteins | sample 1569391 | NCBI WGS metagenome assembly OHMW01 (sample SAMEA3879557, study PRJEB24766) | human gut metagenome | biome: human-associated habitat; feature: feces | place: USA | collected 1985/1987 | reverse complement strand
GATATTATGTTTGTGAGCAAGTTCGATCAGTACCTTGTTCACCTCTTGTTGATGCGGGAAAATCGTGCAATCGGCGTTGGGGTCGTGTGTCTCGTGCCGTTGCATCTCAAGGTAATAGTCTTCTCCGAATAAGTTTTTGAACCATTTGATAGACTCCTCGGCCTTATCGATTCGTCCGTGCATGATATGCTGCGGGATCTCTCCACCTAAACAGGCGGAGCAGATGATCAGATCCTTATGATATTTCTCCAACAATTCCTTGTCAATACGCGGACGTCCGTAGAATCCTTCCGTCCATGAGAGGGATACCATCTTGATCAGGTTCTTGTATCCGTTCTTATTTTTGGCCAGAACGATCAAGTGCCAGCCGCTACGGTCGTCTTGCGAGGCCAGCTTGCTATGCCTTCCGTTGCGAGCGCAATAACATTCGCACCCGATGATCGGCTTGAAGATGGAAGCTTTCGCTTCGGCGATTTGTTTTTGTAGTTCCGTTATCCTTTGTTGTTCCTCATCGGTTGGAGCATCCTTGGTCAGCAGCGGTTTTAGTTCTTTCTCGGAGTCCTTGATGATCCCGAGAGGTTTACTGTTCTTTTTGCTAACCTTATTGAAAAACTCCTTGATACCGAACATAACGCCATGGTCTGTTACGGCGATCGCACGCATTCCGTCTTTGTACGCTTTGTCGATCAACGCGTCGATGGATGCCTGTCCGTCCAGCAAGGAATACTGGGTATGTACGTGTAAATGAATAAACGGTTCCATATATATTAATGTATAGTCTGGTGCATATTGAAATGAGTGCATAAAGGTAGGAAATATTTTTTAGTACGAGAGAGGTTGTTTTGCTTTTAAAAAAACACGTACGTCTTTTTTCGGAAACACGTACATGTTTTTGGAAAAAGACGTACGTGTTTTCTGAAGGATATAATGAGGTTATAATATGTGTGATTCTATAGAATCTATATGTTATATAAACAGATGTTGTATTGATATTTTGCTTGATATAAGCCGTATATCGTGACAGGAGGTTTTCGTGAGGTGCTCGAACTAGCGGATGGAAGATAGTTATGAATGGCGTTTTTCTGTGTGAAAAGCCGTTTTATACTGTACTTATGCTTGGAAAAAGCGAATCTCAGGGAGTTCTGTTTACAAAATGTCATTTTGCTAGAACAAAGGAAACTAATATTCCGATCTATCGCAAAAGGTGATCTTACTTTTGTTGATTATTGGATGGTGTATTTACTAATGTACGCATGTACATTAAAATAATAAAAGAGAAAAATGATTGATTTAAACGATCGTTTTAATTAGTCATTTGCAAAGGTACGCGTTTCTTTGACTTCTGCAACCCTTCCGAGCTATTTTTTTCATCCCTTATTCTCTTTCTTATCAATAGGATAGCCTATCCTTTACGAAACAAGCTCTTCCTTCCACAAACTTCCCTTTGTACCTCTCGAAAAACGCAAGATCTAAACGATCGTTTAGACTAGTCGTTTTTGGGTAAAACAAGGGTGCTAAACGACGGGATGGACTTTAATTAACACTATTATTAATATTAAATTTTGAATTTATGAACAAAAAGATTACTACGCTTTTAGCTAGTGCTATGTTAGCGACTGCTTTTTCTGCGGGGGCTGTGAAGGTAGGAGATCAAGTATTGTTGAAAGGAGGCTCAGCTTATTTATCTGTAGCTACCCAGACAACTACTGCCGCTCAGTTCGGCCAAGTTGGGACTGTCTCTACTCTCTCTTCCTTGGATAACTTGAATCCTGCTACGTGGAAAATTTCCGCAATGAAGACTTCTTTAGGAAAGACTATTTATTCATTAGAGAATAAGGCTACTGGCTTGCCTTTGTCTTTTGATCCTGCTCTTGCTGTAAAGACAGCTCCTGCTACTTCTTCAGTTTTAACTTTAGGCGGTAGCGCTAATGAGTGGATTGTAGAGAACGGAGCATTGGTTTCTTACTTTAAGTCAGACTCTGTTGTCTATATTGCTCAAAATGGAAGCTCTTTCTATTTAGCCAAAGATAAGGCATCTAATTCTTCGCATGCTGGTGCGTTAGCTTTAGATATTAACGTGAATGATTTTCCTGCAAGTGTTCCTTTGGATAAAACTGCCTTGAATACATTGCTGAAATCTGTATCTAAAGAAGGCTCCTTTGGCTTGACAATGACTCCTACCGTATCTACAGGTGAGGCTAATCATCTTACGGATACCAAGCTAGAAGCTGAGACAGGTGTTCAGAACGGCTATGTAAAGTTGTATACCGGGAAGAAGGTAGACGATAAGAAGCAATATGTTGTAGTAGATACCGCTTATTATACGGGAACTGAGTCCGATAAGTTTGTCAAGTTCGCTTATGACGAGATGGATGCGAAAGGTCGTGATAAAGGTTCTTACGAATTTAAGTTTACGTACGATGCGAAGAATGACAAACTTCTTGTTCAAGTTTATAATGTAGCCTATCAGATTATAAAGAAGGATGGTACTACGGATGATCAATATAAAGCTGAGCTTGCGAAGGTCAATGGTGCTAAATGGCCGGCATCGGATGTTACGCCGACATCTGCTTTAAATACAAGTCTTGTCGATGTTTATACCGCCGGTACAGGACAATATGTTTATGTTCCTGATTTGGCCGGGAAGAGAGTATTGACAGTTCGCTACAACCAAACTCCGAGCATTAGCGATCAAAATGTTACTATCAAGATCGGTACGAACTTCTCTGGTTTGAAACCGACAACTTTGGCTGATGGTGTTTATTTGATCAAATACAAAACTACGGGTGGTAACACCAAGAGAGGTCAGAATGGTCTTTATGCGTTGGCTAACTTGGCTGGTGAATTTGGTTGGGCTGAACAAGCTGTTAACCAAGAGTTCAAGCATATGCCGGCTGCTCAATGGGCAATTGTGAAGAATGGAACTTCTTCTACGGCTCCTGTTACGGTTAAGAACCGTGAGTTCCCTGAGCTTTCAGAGAGCGCAGTAGCGTTGAATAATAAGACTGTTCAGTTGTACGCTGTTGATGGTAGCGATGACGTATTCTTCTACAATGGGACTGTCGCTGATACGCTTAGTGTAACAAAAGTAGAGGATAGCTTGGCTAAAGACTTGAAGTTAGGTTATCGCTATGTATCCGAGGATTCCGCTAAAGTCCAGACTTATGTGTTCAACTATTTGCATGGTTTGGCATTGGATAAATATTTGAATGTTGATGAATCTGCGGTTCGCGTTGACGAGAATGGTGAGAAGGCTAACTTCCGCTTGCGAATCGTCGCTAAGGATGATCACTACGGTGTAGGTGACAGCTTGGTAAGAAATGTTTACTATATTGAGAAAAACGGTGGTTATCTAACTTATAGCGAAAGTAGCAAGAAATATGAAATAGGTTCTACTCCTCAACCATTCTTCTTGAAAGAGAACAATTGCATTGATGGCAAGCATTACTATGCGTTGGTAGAGGCTAATATCAGATATTATAACGTTAATGCAGCTAATGCATTTTATGAGCCGAAGTATGCGGGTCTCAAGAATACTGATCAAGTTGAAGTAAATGGTGCAAAGGTTATAGTTCCTACATTGACAGTAAATAGCTCTTCCCCATTGTTCGATAAGGATGGAAAGTATTTAGTAGAAGATAATAGTAATATAGAGAAAGCTTATGCTTATAAGGCTAATAGCACTACTGGCATTATCGAATTGGCAGAGATTAGCTTTACGAATGGCCTTAATTCTTCTTACTATAACTCTAACGCCGCTCAAAACGGTAAGAAAGTTTCTGTTGATGATAACTCCTTGAACTTGACGCAAGGTTCTACAGATGACAAGTTTGAAAATGGTTTGAACCGTGAGATCCGTACTTCTGCCTTTGCGGTCGTAACAGATGACTCTCCATTGTATCGTCGTTTCAACAACACGGCTCTGGGCGAAAGCAATACAGATGCTTGCGATAGCTTGGCATTTGTAGAGAGCGTACGTGGTGAGTATTTGATGGATGAGTGGAATAAGAACTTGCAAGATAAGGTGGTTAACTACGCCGGTATCTGGAATCAAGGTAAGGCTGATGGAAAATTGTTCTTCCATATCGATACAGCTTGGGTAAATCGTGGTGCAGGTAACATCAAGCCTCAATATTTAATATCTACGGCTCACGTAGATGTACCGGGTACTCCGGGTGTTCCTTGTACATACGCTCACAACCACTACGACAATAATGGTAAATTAGTAGATGCTGCTCATTGTGGTCATGCTACTCCGGCTAACGCTGGCTATCACTATGGTAAGTATCTGGTTAACTTCTCCGATTCTGCACAGATCGTGATCGATCGTAAGGCTTCCGCTAATCCGTATATGTTGAGCACAAGCGGTAGCGTCAATAGCGCTTACACTCGCGTTGGCTTTGTTGAGGCGATCCACATGGGCGACAGCTTGTATGTATTGACGAATGGCTTCGAGAAAATGGCCCCGGCTGATTTGGATACGGCAGCGATCATCGCTAATTACAAAAAGGCAGGTTTGGAACGTTTCATTGTGAACTTGGCGGGTGATAACCATAAGAATGTTACTTGGTCGTTCCGTTATGTAAACCCGGATAAGGCAGGTAACGTGGCCGAGGAAGGTAATGATAACTCTTTCTTGATTGAGTCTAATGTTTATGCCGCAAATGAGACTTATCGTACGGTTAAGGGTGACAAGGATCGTGCGATCGCTCCGATAGACGCTGCCGCATGGTTGAAGATGCATAATGGTTGCTTGGTATTAACAGATAAGGCCGCTACATTCTCTTCTACGAAAACTGGTGGTGATGGAGCGTTGGTTTTCAATGTTCAACGTATGACAGAAGAGGATCAGTTCGTTACTTCTAATGACGAGATCGCCACTGAAGGCATCTCTATCGTAGCCGGTAACGGTACCGTAACCGTTCAAGGCGCAGCTGGTAAGTCTGTAGTTATCACGAATATCTTGGGTAAGGTAATCGCTGAGACCGTTCTTACCTCCGATAACGCTACAATCTCTGTTCCTGCCGGTATCGTAGCTGTGGCTGTTGATGGCGAGGAAGCTGTTAAGGCTATCGTAAAATAAGATTTATAAAGAAATAAAATAAATCGAAAATACATTCCCGTGCGGGTAACCAAGTACTCCGTGATGGATGAACAAGCGGGAATGGATTAATATTAATACTAAAGTAATAAATTAAAGTTCATCCGTCGTTACCTCCGTGAGGAGAGAGGGCGGTAAGAATAAGTCTTGGTTGGCATTGTATATGCCGCCAAGACTTTATTCCATATGTTGTATTGTTAATCTAAAAATTAAAGGATATGCAGTTTAGTTGGTGGTACCTTTTTGTTTCTATCCCTGTGATATGGTCTTTATGGATAGGTTTCCGGGTCTTTAGGGGGATAAATAAACCAAGTGATTTCTTCTGGTATCCGGAAGGAATGTCATCAGAGAAGTTGAGGGATTCTTTGACCGCATCGAATATCAGTGTAGGTTCTGCTATCTTTGCGTTTTTGAGCTTTGGATATTCTTATAAGCTTGCCGCTTTTATCTCTCCTTTGACATGGCTGCTGGGTTTCTTTATCTTGTATAAGGTATTTCCTCGTATAGAAAATTCGGAAAAGAGAACATTGCATGGCTTTTTGGCCAATCGTTATGATAGTCGATTTATCGGTTATTTCGCTTCTTTGTTATCGATCATCGGATTCTTGGGTACCTATGGTATAGAGATCTTGGTTGGGATAAAGATCGCTAATGTCCTTTTCCCTAATGTCTCCTCTATTTATATTATCTTGGGTTTGAGTCTGGTGGTGTGTACGTATACTGCACTAGGAGGTTTTAAGGCTGTTATTGATACGGAAAAGATGCAATTGTGGTTTTCATACGTCGGGATTGCTGCCGTTTTTGGATTCTTAATATCTCATAATGAGAATGTATTGAGTCTTGAGACATTGGCTTCGGACCATTGGGGATTTTCAAACTTATCAGTGTTATTTGTCCTTTCATTAATTGTGGTGAATGTACCTTGGCAGTTGATCGATATGTCCGTTTGGCAACGAGTCTGTTCCATGCGAGATCAAAAGGATATAAAGAAAGGATTGTCACAATCTATTTACTCAATTGGAATCTCTTGGTGTGTGTTGATTTCATTGGGTGTTTTACTGAATTATTTTCCGGACTTTACGGCTCCTTCGAATAATGATTACGGTTCCTTGCTATTGAGTTATCTCCAAGAACCTTGGGCGTTTGCTCTGTTTGCGGCGGGCTGCTTTGCCGCATTAGTGTCTACGGCAGATACATTATTGATTGCTTCTATACAGACTTTTGTTTTTGATATATTGTATCCTTCACATTCATTGAAGACGATAGAAGATACAAATGACCCGGAGAAAATGAAGGGTTTATTGCGCTATGGAAGGAAAATGGTTTATTTATTCGGACTTATCAGCCCTTTGTTCATTTACTTGGTTAGTATTGTGATACCGGGTGTTCTGGATTTGTTTTTTTTAGTTTATAGTGCTCAGATCATATTGCTTATACCGATTTGCGTGGCGATATTCCGTAAGGATTGTGTACGGATGAGAAAGTATGCGATATTCTCTCTTTCTGCTGGTTTCTTGGCTTCTGTATGCATGATGGTGTGGATGCTTTTTCATCCGGTGGAATACGTTTATCTGTCGGCTCCACTTGTTTCGATTCTGGTTTCTGCGATACCTTGGTTTTTTATTAAGAAAGGAGAAGGTTATGATACTGGAGTTAACAAAAGGTGAGATTTTCGAACTAATGGTTTCAGCTTTAGGAGGATTCCTATTGTTATGTAAATGGATGAAATCTACGAATATGCGAAAAGTAAGGGAATACCTTGAAAAACAGCCCTTAGATGGGCTTTCGGATTGCAGTTGTTTGGGGGATTTTATGAAGCGGTCTTCTTGTAAGAAACTGTTTAACTATTATTTTTTATATAGGCTTGTCTCCATTTCTTATTATTTGCTGCCGGTTGTTTTTTTGTTCTTTTTTCTTGTTGATGCATTTTATTTGTATAACTATTTTCTTGTTGATGGATCTGAAGTATTCGAGAAAGCTTGTGTTCCGATGCAGCAAAGTGTATTGATATTTATTTTTGAATCAGTGGTTGTTATGTTCCCTCTTGTTTTAGGAGAGTGGATTAAAAGAAATACTTATGAGCCTCTTGTATGAGCGACGATTGGAGTCTTGCTATATAGAACGAATATATCCGTATTCGGAATCGAATGCTTTTTTAGGAGTGAGTATTTGCTCTCGTTTATTTTCAGAGAAGACTTTGATTGCTCTGTTTGATTGGTGCAAGGTAAATGTCAAATCTGTTTATGTATTAATAGCCGATGAGATACAAATGTACACTTTTATGGCTTCTAAAGGTTTGGAACGAAAAGAGGCTTGTGCGAAAGCTTTGCAAATAGGCGATATAAAGTATCGATTCATAGAAAGGGTTATCAAGAAAGGTGACTATGACAATGTTCGATTGCTTTCTTGGAAAGCGGTAGCCTTAGAGCCTCGATTCAAGACTTTATTGCAAAGACTTAGATTATTATATGGAACTGAAATCCTTTTTCGGCGGGAAGTTATCAAGCAGATTCTAGAACGTAACAGGCGGTTGCCGGAAGGTTTTCGTTTTGCAAGGATCGACTCTTCTGATTATGATCTAGCTTCTCTTTATATACTGAACGAACTGGCGGTTATTTTATATTTCCATTTATATTTTGATCCGGTGTGCCAATATCAAATCTCACCTTTACCTATGACCCCTTTATTGGAAATCTTGTATGACGGTACTTTTTTGAAAGACTTGCTTGTGCCTAAAAAGGATATTGGTTATATAGAAATTATGGAGGAGAAGGATCTCACTGGCAGAATGATTAAGGTTAATACAAAAGGGGCACCCTTATAGATAGAACCGCCCCTCCTTATAGTTGTAGATAACTCCTTTACTTTTTTGTGAGTTCGTTATAGCTTATGTATGACTTTCATTAACTGCTCGCCCAAGCCAATTGTATAGCCTTGAGAGACAAATACGACACGGTTGAACGTATCGGCGATCAAGAAGATCGGCAAGGTATTGGCGTTTTGCAATTTCATCGCTGTAGCCATCTCCTTTTGGATCGCCCCGTCGATATCCAGACCGTATGTGATCGTGCCCGGTAAATCGCCGAACTCTTTCGGATCGAAGTTCTTATAGCCCTTCTCGTCAGGGAAGAGAAGCACGATGCCTCGTCCCCAATCTTCTAGTTCCTTCTTCACGGCGGCGATATCACGCATCGCATGGTTTGTCGGTTCTTGGCGGGAGCCTAGAAGCGCTACGATATAGTAGCCACGTCCGGTAGTAGCTAGCAGGCTGGTCTCCTCACCGTTGTCCGCACGTTTGAACTTATTCTCGGAGTTGAAATTACCGATCACCTGTATCTCGTCCTTGCTTTCACGCATTTCCAATTGGATCGGGGTGGTCTTGTCTGCCTCCACATTGAAAAACTCGATCTCGGCCAATACGCTACCGTTTGCCATACGAGTACCGGTCACTAACATATAATTACCTTCATCCATGGATAACGGTTTCTTCAGTAATCCGCTCCAAGTATCTCCCAAGCCCATATCCACATTACCGCCTCTCTCGAAATTCAAGGTCTGTAAAGTACCGTTCGGCAAAACCTTGGCGATCGTGAAGTGACTGTAATATTTCGGGTCTTGCAGCGCCTTGATTGGTTGGTAAGAAGCGATTACCTTGCCTTGTTTAGCGGTCGTCTGTACGGCAGCCTCGAAATCGACGTCTACCCAAGCGTTGTCCTTGAAGTACTGGATCTTGCGGGCTACCGGCTCGATACGTGCCGGAATACCTAAGCTACGAGCCACGGCCACGAAGAAGATATTACGGGAGCCCTTATCAGCGATACGGGATTTCCATACACCCATCGGCATGATCGGAATACGTTGTGCGTTTAGCGCGTCGTTAATGGAGACGTTATTCTTCACCCAATCCACCAATGCCTGTGGATTCTCTACGGCTTGTTTCGCAAGGGAAGGCTCAATGTTTGCAGCGAAGAAACTCTTATAAGGAGTCAGGAACTCATTGGCCACACGAGGATTCATGATATATTCATTGAACCATTCGCTTTGAACGGCCGGCGTATTGTTTAAATGGTCCGCAAAGACAGACGCAGGTGTATCACGTAGATCCTTAGCGGATACGACATCCAATAAAGCCATCGCTTGCGCACGCTTCTCGGCGGGAGTCTCCCGTAAGAACTTCTCGATCTCCATCCAGTTACCACGGCTACCGATCATGAAATCCTCTGTCTTCATCGGGTCGATACCCAATTCTTTCGCTAAAGCCTCCGCTTTCTCTTCCGTATAGAAAGTGGCTACATATTTATTACGGATAGCGTCTTCCTCCAATAAGCGTTTGGCGTTCGCCTCCTTTTGCTCCGGTGTAACTTCCGCTGGGATAGAGCCGTCCACCGGTGGTATGATATCTAGGGCGATCGTCTCCACATCTCCCGGTTTCTTGTTCAAGGCGATCGTAACCTCTCCGTCTTTGCCGAAAGAGACCTTGCTGTAGCCGAACTTGCCGTCCTTGCTGGCCCATACCAACATATCCCCTTTTCCGGCGGATAATGAGCATTTGCCATCCGCGTCCGTCTTCTTGCGGGCTACGCTGTTGAACTCGGCATAATTATAAATCTTGAATTCTACCAAAGCGTCCTTCACCGGCTTGCCATTGGCATCCGTAACCGTGATAACAGCTTTAGCCGAAGGTGCGTAATTATCGATCACGTTGATCTCGGTATACCCATCGGTACGTTCCATGACATCCTCCGGGCCATTGTATTTACCGAATACTTTCGTATGCATCAACATACCCCGGTAAGCAGGGCCGTTGAACCAACCCAGATTCAATACCGGTTCGGGCTCGCAAGCGCCGAGGAAATACCATTTACCATTCACCCAAGCTTCTACCCATGCGTGGTTATCATCCGTATGCGCCCAGCGAGGCGTATATACCTGACGCGCGGGAATACCCACGGAACGTAAAGCGGCTACCGTGAAGGTAGACTCCTCGCCGCAACGACCGTAAGCGGTCTTTACGGATGCCAAAGGGGAACTTGTGCGCCCATCGGAAGGGGTATAGATAACCTTCTCATGACACCAGTGATTCACTTCCAGTACGGCATCGTACAACGAGAGACCCTTCACCCGGTCTTTCAACTCATCAAAGAAAACCATGCGGCTTTCATCCAGATTCTCATTGTTGATTCGTACCGGCAATACGAAATGGTGGAAGATATCCTCTGGGATGCTATCGCCCAAGGCATCTCATTCCGTGCTTGGAAAGAGGAACGGATGTTTTTCAAATAGAAATCGCCACTATAGTCCGTGATGTCTCCAATCGGCATATAGGCATACATGAAGGTTAACGCCTCCCTCTCTTCGGGAGTCATTTGATCGTTAAATACTGCGAAAAGGTCTCCGTTAGGCAGGGCGGCCTGTTTCGCTTGGAAATCGTTCTCGACCTCAGCTCGGTAAGCGGCGTCGGTAATAAAATGTTGTTGGTTGTTACAGCTCGTCCATACGAGTAATGTGAACAACAGCGTAAATAGATGTTTTTTGTTCATAAAGCGGATATGTATGTTTGCCAAAAGTAATGATTCTATGCGAGATAGAAAAATTCTCGAACAATTTGTAAGAAAGATTTGTTTTTCTATAGAAAGAATAAATCTGGTCTTCCTGTAAATTTGGGACCGGATTTCTTCTTTTTGTGTGATTATAATTACAAAAAGTTTACGAACTTTGTGACAAAGTATCAAATCACTAATCATAAAACCCGTTTTGCGTATGTTTCAAAATCCTGAGCAAGTGCTATTAATAGCTTCTGTGATCCTGTTTTTAAGTATATTCGCCGGTAAGGCCGGTTATCGTTTCGGCTTACCCGCTTTGTTGTTGTTCCTTGGTGTGGGAATGTTGTTTGGCAGCGATGGTCTGGGCATCCAGTTCAGCGATCCGAATGTGGCCCAGTTTATCGGCATGTTGGCGTTGAGTATCATCTTGTTCTCGGGTGGTATGGATACGAAAGTTGCGGAGGTCAAACCTATCGCCTCGCAAGGTGTGGTATTGGCTACGCTCGGGGTGCTGGCCACGACTTTTATCACGGGCGGGTTTATCTATTGGTTATTTGGTTTATTTGGCAAATATGTTACGTTGACTTTCCCGGAATCTTTATTGCTGGCGGCGGTCATGTCCTCTACGGACTCAGCCTCGGTTTTCTCCATCTTGCGCAGTAAAGGGGTTTATTTGAAAGAGCGTCTGCGTCCTACCTTGGAACTGGAGAGTGGTAGTAATGACCCGATGGCTTATATGCTTACCTTGCTTCTGATCGCTTACATACAAAGCGGAGGTATGAATATTTGGGAGGCCGGGCTATCCTTGGTCATTCAATTATCGGTGGGAGCTATCGCCGGTTTCTTATTGGGGAGACTGGCTGTGTTGATTATCAATAAGATCGATATAGATAACGAGTCTTTGTATCCGATCCTTTTATTGGCTACGGCTTTCTTCACCTTCGCCGCTACGACCTTATGTAAAGGTAATGGCTATTTAGCGGTTTATATCGCTGGTTTGGTGGTTGGTAACGCTAAGATTGTTCACAAGAAAAGTATGGGGACGTTCTTTGACGGTTTCGCTTGGTTGTGGCAGATCGTGATGTTCCTTACGTTAGGCTTGCTAGTGAACCCGCATGAGTTATTACCGGTGACGGGTGTAGGTGTTATGGTGGGAGTCTTTATGATCTTGATCGCCCGTCCGATTAGCGTGTTCCTTTGCTTGATACCTTATAAGAATTTCTCCTTCAAAGGTAAACTGTATATCTCATGGGTGGGATTACGCGGGGCGGTTCCTATTATTTTCGCTACTTACCCGATGATCGCCGGGATCGAGCATGCCGGTATGTTCTTTAATATCGTATTCTTTATCACGATTCTTTCTTTGCTGATTCAAGGAACCACGGTTACTCAAGCCGCAAAATGGCTGGATATGGTGGATGAGCCGGAACGAAAGGATGAGTTTGGCATCGAGCTTCCCGAGGAGATCAAGAGCGCTATGAGCGAGATCGATATTACCCCGGCGGTATTATCCCATGGAAATAAATTGATGCAGCTGACTTTACCTGATCATACCTTGGCGGTAATGGTGAAACGGGAAGGCCGCTATTTCATCCCGAAAGGAAATACGGAATTAAAGGAGAACGACAAGTTGTTAATGATCTCTGATAATGACGAGGCGCTTTTGCAGGCGTATGATTCCTTGGGGGTGAAGGATTATACGATGAAGAAGAATTGAAATAATGTGCCAATGGGGGAATATGCCAATGCAGATACTATTTGTGTAGAATAAGCATTGGCATATTGGCACATTATTCTTACCGTACCGGAAATTCGGTTATACGTAAAGTGGTACAGCCATAAGGGATTAACTCGATCGTCTCTTCATCACCCATCGGTTCGTTGGCTTGCATGAAGAAATTTACGGGGCCGGCGGAACCTTTGAACATTTTCCATGAAGGTAAGATCCGTCCCTTTGTTTTGATCGTGATAGGGGCATTCTCTAGGTTCCATGGGTAAGGGGCTATGTTCTCTGCCTTTCTAACGACGAAATTTTTCTCTAGTTCTTCTTCTTTCAGATATTTGCGAATCAGGGAATAATTCCATGCTGAAGTAGAGGTGACCTCATAATACCATTCTCCTTTATGTGAAGACTCCGGGCGTTGATCAACCTTGCGTTCCCATTTCTCATCCATCTTTAGGGAATACAATAATGGGCCTCGTTCGATGACAACCGCATCGTCATACCAATTGCTTGTGGATATACGCATGGGTAGCTCTAGCTGGATATGATCGCCATCTTTCCATTCCCGGTTGATTCGTACGATTTCGCCAGAGTGAGCTGCGATAGAGACAGCCTCGCCATTTATCGTAATCACGGGATTATTACACCAAGCAGGAATACGCAAGTGAAAAGGGAAAAAGGCTTTCTTGTCTTTCTTGCTAGGGAACGATAAATTGAAATCGATCTTTTCTTCAAAGGGATAATCGGTCTTCTCTGCGATTTTAACCGTGATGTCGTTTCCCACTTGGGCAGTCACTTCCGATGGTGCGTAGATAAGTGAAGCGATGCCATTATCGGCGGTGGCAAACCATAGATGTCGTGTGAATTTAGGCCAGCCTTGATGTAGATTGGAGGTACAACAAGGATAACCGCTCAATTCTCCGAAAATAATGTCTGTGTCTTCGTGTGGTGAGACAAAGTTACGTCCTTCGCAAGTGATCGCTATTTGATTGACTTGCTGATAATATTGTCGTGCGGAAAAGTCATCCTTGATCTGCGTTGGCAGTACATTGTATGCGACTTTCTCTAAATGATCAGCCCACTGGACATCTCCGGTTATCTCTAACATTTTCTCGAGAGAGAACATCATCTCGACAGCGGTACAGAGTTCTGATCCTTGTGTCGGGTTACCGAAACGTAAAAGTTCATCTCCCGCCCATAATCCTGTAGGAAAACCAATCGTATGGCGCATTTTCCGTACAGCTTCCTTAACCGCTTCCAGATTTTGAGGATTATGGCTCTGTTGGTAATAAATGACAGGTTCCTTGAATCCTTGGGCGAGATTTACACAATGCAGGCTGTTTTGCCGGGCTAAATGATCTTGGTTCAAGAACACGTCGGTCCAATTGAAGGTTTGCTTATGGATTAACTCTCCTAACTCCAGAAGGAAAGGATCGCCCGTGATATTATAAAGCCAATATACGACCATCAGATTATCCCCTCCTCGTTGTTCAGCCCAGAAAGTCCATTTTCCCAGAGGACTTTTAGGTAGTTCAGAAAGCTGGTATTTGAAATAATTAGTGAGGAACGAGATAACTCTTTGATCGTTGGTAGCGGAATAATATTGTTGCAGAACTTTGAGCATAACCATTTTGGGCCACCAATCTTGTGCGTTATCCCGTTGTAAGCCGGGTTCATAGTCTCTGTCTGTATCTGGCCCGAAATATCCGTTAGGCTTTTGAGAGGCCAATGTCCATTCAACCCAAGGCTTTACTTTTTGGATCAGGGCCTCATCATTCATGATGTAAGCCAAAGGTAGTAAGCCATCTATCCAGTATGGGCCTCGCTCCCATACGTCTCCATCTCCGCCTAACCAACCATTACGCGGTCCCATTACTTTCGTATAGATAGAATCCAGATGGCCGGTCATTCCCGTACACATTCGTTCCATTTGGATTTTTAGCCAACCCGCAGGTTTAACATCCCCAATAGGCAACTCTATATAAGGCTTAGAGGCTAATGGATAACGATTGTTCGGGTAATTAATGTTGATAGAACCTTCATTTCCCGGCAAAGTGGCAGAAAAGGAGGTAATTGAGATTAGGCTTGATAATGTTATCGTTAATAAATACTTCATTTTGATGCTTTTTTAGTTATTCGTTATAGGGGATCCATACCCTCATTTTTCCTGCTTTACGGTTATCCCACGCATAATAGGGAATGAAGGTAGCAGATTGTGCCCTACCGTTTGTTTTAATTGTTTTTATCCCATTCAATATATCGGAAACGAAGGCTGTCTGGAATGTTGTACTTGGGCTCAACTGGATTTGATCGAAATATTCCGGGTTGTCTATTTCTTCCATGCAGTATACAAGTGGCCCTCGTTGAATCGCCCGTTTGCCGAAATTTTCCTTGACATGCGGATCTGCCGCAACAATTTCCACGGGCATATCCATATCTAGAGCGATTACATCTTGCGATTTCCAATCCTTGATTACCGCATAGCCTTTTTTCTCAGACACGTTTATTCTCTTACCATTGATACTTAAATCATAGGTTTTGCACCAATTCGGAATGCGGAGGCGTATCTCTTTCTCCAAAGGCTGAGACGTAGAAATTGTTAGTTTTACCGATCCATCCCACGGATAGTCCGTTTCTTGTGTTAATAGGATATCAGTCTCTCCTATCCGTATTTGCCCCGTATTTCCGATATATAGATTTACCCATAACGCATCATCGGAGGAGGCGTAGATATAATTTCCGATAGAAGGCAAGAAGCGTGAAAGCTGACTTGGGCAACAAGCGCAACCATACCATTCTTGTCTATGGTGATCACCCTTAGATTCCAGCGGGTTGACATAGAAGAAGCGGTCTCCACCCAAGGAGATACCGGCAAGCGCACCGTTATATAAAGAACGTTCCAGTATGTCGATGTATTTAGAGTCTCCGGTAAGTTGGTTCATACGTTGGTTCCAAAGCACCATTCCGACAGAAGCGCAAGTCTCGCAATAAGCATCTAGGTTCGGTAAATCGTAATCCTCCGTAAACCCTTCGTTATCCCGGGATGAACCGATTCCCCCGGTGATATACATATTGCGGTGTACCACATCATCCCATAGACGATCTATGGCGGCTATATATCCCGTATCATTCTTCAAGGCAGCCACATCGGCCATACCGCAATACAAATACATACATCGTACCGCATGCCCGGAGATATCGGTAAGTCGCCGGACGGGAACGATATCTTGATAGTAAACCGGGTCCCATTTACCTTCATCACCCATAGTGCCGTGACCGTGTCCACGTTCCTCCAGCAGCCAATAAGCGAAATCCAGATATTTCTGCTCTTGGGTGGTTTGATAAAGCTTGACAAGCGCCAGTTCTATTTCCTCGTGTCCCGGTACCCAATGTCTTTTTCCCGGACCGAATTGGCTCATCATATGATCTGTCATGCGTATACATACGTCTAATAACTTGCGCTTTCCGGTAGCTTGATAATACGCTACTCCTGCCTCAATCATATGTCCGGCGCAGTACATCTCATGCTTGTCCATATTGGTCCACCGTTTATCCAATCCGGTGAGTGTATAGAAGGTATTGATGTAGCCATCCGGTTGTTGGGCGGCAGCGAATTTGTCAATCCATTCGTCCGCTTTCTTTTCCAACTCGGGATCCGGATTGTTGATCAGGCTATAAGCCATACCTTCTAACGCTTTATATACATCGGAATCATCAAAGAAAATGCCGGAATGCTCTCCTTCCCCTTTCGCTGCATTCTCGAAATTACGGATACGTCCGGTTTGATTCTCTATTTGATCGATACAGACAGGCAAGGTCGCCGAGACATGTTTGCTGAGTCTGGGTGACCAAAAGTTGTCATTGATTTTCACATGAGAAAAATCGATCTGCTCGATCATCTTCAAAGGCTGTTCCTTTATATCTTCTTTAGAGGTCTGGCACCCTTGCAAAAGAAAGGCAGACGCAGCGAGTAAAAGGTATTGCTTCATATAGCTTTAGAAATTGAGATTAAAGGAGGGTATGTCAATATAGAGACATACCCTCTATGTTATTATTGATAATTCGGATTTTGTTCCAGATTCGGATTGGTATCTACTACTTTTTGAGGTAAGGGAAATACCGTTTTATAATCTCCATTCGGCTCATGAGATAACCATTTAGCTTTTGTGAAATGACCGAAACGTATCATATCTCTCCGGCGATAAGATTCTCCAGCGAATTCCCAACCTAGTTCATCATAGAAACGTCCGAATTTTTCCGGATAAACTTGATTTTGCGAAGTTAATACATAGTTTTCTACCGTACCGTATTTGTAACAGGATTTTTCTTGTAATTGCGCTCCTGAGACAATTGCTTTTTCAGGATGTTCTTTAAAAGCTCTTTTTCTGACCATACTTACAATAGACGCTGCTTGATCTGCTTTCCCAGTACGTAAAAGGCATTCTGCTTTCATCATATGGACTTGCGTAAGTCTGAATAAGACCAAATCATTATTTAGTTCACTTCTGGCTCCCATCTCAACCTCATATTTTAACCAGCGATATCCTTCTGCCTCACCAGTGAAAATTCCGTTGGGCATTTTGTTGACGAAGATAAGCGGTTGTCCCATTAAGTCATAAGAGCCTGTGAGAGGTGTCCGGTCAGATGCGTATTGGGGACCTCCTAGCCAAGTCGCATTTAAACGTTCGTCATCTGGATCATAGGTGTCGATGAATTGAGGTATTCCTTTATAGGCCCCAGCTCCCCAAGGGCTTCCAACTAGATCATACGTTTTTTGGTTTGCTCCGTGTAAGGCGGCTAAATGATAGTTAAATCCAGTGGCAAATATTTCATCATAAGGAATGACTAATATATTTTCTAATGAGTTTTCATTGTGTGCCTTAAATGGATCGCTATAATTAATGTCTAAACTGTATTTTCCTGAATTAATAATATCATCACACTCTTGAATACAAGCATTCCATTGGGGATCACCTGTATATACTTCTGCGTTCAAATATACGTTAGCGAGGAGGGCTTTAGCTCCCCATAATGTGAATCTTCCATAATTAGATTCATTTTTCTCTGTTGGGAGATCGCTGAAAGACTCTTTTAGTTCTTTGACTATAAAATCATAAAGATCCTTCCGGGATGTTTTTACAGGTAATTCTGAGGTGGGTTCCGTTACTAAAGGAGCATCTCCGAAATTATCCATGATGTACCAGTAATAGAAAGCACGTAATGCTCGAGATTCAGCGATCATGGCAGCCTTGTTTTCATTAGCGGCAAAAGGAAAATCATCTTGGTTGATAATGCTGATAGCCCGGTTTGCCAAGATAATTCCGGAATAGCAAACTTCCCATAAACGATTCACTTGTAATTGTTCGGAGTTCCATGAATGTTGATGCATTCTAC
>OHMW01000770.1_pt1 | contig 17861 bp, 17 predicted proteins | sample 1569391 | NCBI WGS metagenome assembly OHMW01 (sample SAMEA3879557, study PRJEB24766) | human gut metagenome | biome: human-associated habitat; feature: feces | place: USA | collected 1985/1987 | reverse complement strand
GCACATCAACTGAACATCCTCACCCTCTCCGTCATCGCTTGCGCGATGCCACCTCTCCCAAAGGGAGAGGCTTTGGCTCGAGGGAAGGAGAAGTACGACTTATGACGAAAAGAGGAAGAAAAACTTCGAAAACATCTACCGTTTCCGCCGCTGGTCTGCTATAATTTTCTATGCTTGTTACAAAACCCGGAAGTGAAGCAAAGGAGCTAGGATATGATAAAGAGCGCTGAACTGGAAAATTCGGCATATGATTTCGAGGCGAAGATGCCGCTGCGCCACGCTGTCCCGCTGGGTCTGCAGCACGTTTTCGCCATGTTCGTGGGCAACCTCACCCCGCTGCTCATCATCACCAGCGCCTGCGGCATCGCAGGCGGTGAGTTTGCAGACCTGCAGGTGAGCCTGCTGCAGAACGCCATGTTCGTGGCGGGCATCGTCACGCTGGTGCAGCTGTACGGCCTCGGCCCGGTCGGCGGCAAGGTGCCCATCATCATGGGCACCAGCTCGGGCTTTCTCGGCGTCTTCAACAGCGTCGCGGCCACCATGGGCGGCGGCGTCACGGCCTACGGCGCCATGATGGGCGCATCCATTCTGGGCGGCCTGTTCGAGAGCGTGCTGGGCGTCTTCCTCAAGCCCCTGCGCAAGCTCTTCCCCCCGGTGGTCACGGGCACGGTGGTGCTGTCCATCGGTTTGTCCCTGATCTCCGTGGGCGTCAACTCCTTCGGCGGCGGCAACGCGGCCAAGGACTTCGGCTCGGTGGAGAACCTGCTGCTGGCCCTCTTCGTGCTGGTGGTCATCCTCTTCTTTAAGCACTGGACGAAGGGCTTCCTCAGCTCCTCCTCCATCCTCGTGGGCATCGTCGCGGGCTATCTGGCCGCCATCGTCATGGGCTTCGTCCTGCCCACCACCGGCGTCACCGCCGAGGGCATGGAGTTCACCAAGGCATGGGTGCTGAACTGGCACAAGGTCGCCGAGGCCAGCTGGTTCGCCATCCCGAAGCTGGTGCCCGTCAAGATCGTCTTTGACCTTCGCGCTATCCTGCCCGTCATCATCATGTTCATCGTCACCGCTGTGGAGACGGTGGGCGACATCTCGGGCGTCATGGAGGGCGGCATGGGCCGCGAGGCCACCGATAAGGAGCTGTCCGGCGGCATCATCTGCGACGGCCTCGGCTCCACCGTGGCCGCCTGCTTCGGCGTCCTGCCCAACACCTCCTTCAGCCAGAACGTGGGCCTCGTGGCCATGACCAAGGTGGTCAACCGTGGCGCACTGGCCACCGGCGCCATCTTCCTGATGCTCTGCGGCCTCATCCCCAAGCTGGGCGCACTCATCTCCATCATGCCGCAGGCCGTTCTGGGCGGCGCAGCCGTCATGATGTTCTCCTCCATCGTGGTGTCCGGCATCCAGCTCATCACCAAGGAGAAGATGACCCCCCGCACCCTGACCATCGTTTCTGTCGCGCTGGGCGTGGGCTACGGCATGGGTGCGAACGCCAGCATCCTCGCCAACACCCCCCAGTTCGTCCAGCTCATCTGCGGCGAGAGCGGCATCGTGCCCGCCGCCTTTGTGGCGATCATCCTCAACTGCCTGCTGCCGCGGGAGGAGAAGTAACGCTTTCTCTGGAACATAGCAAAGCCCCCTTTCGGAACGCTCCGAAAGGGGGCTTTGTTTGTCACTGGACGGCCTGCTTCAGCCGCGCCAGATCGTCGGCATCCGGGTGGGAGAGGGCCTTGTCGAAATTTTCGATCAGCATATCCAGATTCGGCATATGGATGGGCTGCTTCTTCATCGCTTCATACCGCTGGCGGACCGACAGCGGCATCTTGCCCTGACACATGAAGCTGCCGATGAGGGTGTTGCTGCGGTCGAGAGACTTCTGGACGGTCTTTAAGATCTTGTTGAAATAGCCCTCGCTGCCGCCAAAGCCTGCTGTGCCGAAGAGAAAGACCTTCTTTCCGTGCAGCTGTTCCAGAAATTGCAGGGTCGCGGCGTCGGCGGTGCCTTTGTCCGTCCAGAAGCCCACATAGAGGGTGTCGGCGTCCAGAGCGGCGGGGTCCGGAGCGCCGAAATAAGAACAGGCGTCCTGCGGCAGACTGTCGTGGAGGGTGTCTGCCAATAATTTCGTGTTGCCTGTTTTGCTGCTGAATACGATGGCGTAGCGCATAGATTCTCCTTTGGAGCTGTTGGCTCTCTGAAATGATGATAGTACGGGCGGCTCAGGCTTCTTTCGCCCGCAGCGCATCGTAGATGCAGCGGGTGCCCTGATGGGCCATCAGCCCGCCCAGACACTTTTTGTTGCAGCGGACACAGCGGTGGATCTGTGCCGCCTGTCCATTTTTCAATTTGTTCACCAAGTCCGGGTCAGCCAGAAGCGGACGGCTCATGGCGGCGCACTGGATGCGCCCGCTGGCGAGCTGCTGCTCCACGAAATCGGGGTCGTTCAGGCCGCCGACCCCGCAGAGGGGCAGGGCGGTATACTGCCGCACCTCGTCGCAGAACTTGAGGAAGCACCCCGGCTGACCGAAATAGGGATGGCTGGCCGGGGGGATGGTGTCCTCCAGGGCCGAGTGGTTCGCCAGCGTCACATGGAAGCTGGTGACGCCCGCCTGCTCCAGCAGCGGGACGAAGACCGAAAGCTCTTCCTCCGCCACACCGGCGTTGCCAAAGTGCGGGTCCTCCTGCCGGACGGCCAGCTTGTAATCAATGGGCATCCCCGGGACAGCCGCCCGGACGGCCCGGACGGCCTCCACCGCAAAGCGGGCGCGGTTCTCTGCGCTGCCGCCGTATTCGTCGGTGCGATGGTTGAAGAGAGCGGAGCTGAAGCTGCCGCACATCCGGTCGCCGTGCACCTGCACCATGTCGAAGCCCGCCTGTCTGGCCAGCAGGGCGGCTTTCCCGAACCCGTCGAGGATGGTCTGGATCTTGCGCTTGGGCAGCTTGGTGATGTAGGGGCCGACGGCTTCGTTCAGCTTCTCCCGCAGCTGGTCGGGGGTGAGCTTCTTCGTCAGGAGGGCGGGAAGGTACTTGAGCATCGCCAGCAGGTCGGAGTCGCTCTGGTGGAGCTGGGCGCAGAGCTTGCAGTCTGCGGCGTGGGCGATCTCTGCGAGCTGCTGATAAAAGGCAAAGCCCTTGGCATCGAAGAGCGACTTCTCAAACCTGCTTTTGCCCACCGGGACATCCCCGACGATGATCATGGCGCAGCCGCCCTCGGCGAGTGCGCGGTATTTTGCAAGGGTCTCCTCGTCCGACAGGCCGAAGGTGGTGGGCGCAAAAAGAATGCGGTTCTTCAGCCGCAGCCCGCCATAGTCAACGGGGCTTAAAATCGTTTCGTACATCGTTTCACCCTTTCTTTTTTGCTGCTTTTTGCAGGAGGGCCAGCAGCTGCTGCCGCTCCGGGGCCGTCAGCCCGCTCAGCGCCTCCGCATCCCAGTCGGCAAAGACCCGGTGACAGACCATAAAGGCCTGTTCGCCCTGCGAAGTCAGCCGCAGACGGTAGCTGCGCCCCAGCTTTTCCCTCGTCAGAAAGCCGTCCTCGACCAGCTTGACAAGGCTGCGCTGGGAGTGTCCCCAGTCCAGATGCAGCTCCTTGGTCAGCTCCGAGGGGGTGCAGTCCGGGTGCTTTCCGACATAGAGGATGAAATACATCTGCCCGAAGTTCAGGCCCAGCTCCTGCAGGCGCTGGCTCGTATAAGCGGCGAAGGCTCTGTGCAGGGTCAGGATGCGGGAGGATACGGTATAAGGCTCCATGTGCTCAGCTCGCTTTCTTCTCTAAGATGGAATGCAGTATAGCACATTAACTTGACAAAGTCAAGTAATGCGGCATCAAAAATCGCCGGGGGTGCTGTCGGGCAGCTCCCGGCGATCTTGTACAGCGATATTCCGGCGCGAAGACCGTTTTTTACAGCTCCGCCAGAGCGCGCTTGAGGTTCTGGGCGATCTGGTCGGGGCAGCTGGTGGGACGGGGGCCGCAGGTCGTGCCCTCCATCCGGGCGATGGCATCCTCTGCCTTCATGCCCTTGAGCAGACGGCTGATGCCCTTCAGGTTGCCGTTGCAGCCGCCGACGACTTCAATGGACTCGATGGTGTGGTCATCGTTCAGCACGATGTGGGTCTCTTTGGAGCAGGTGCCCTTGTTGGGGTAGCTGAAAGACTTGCTCATATTCATACATCCTCTCTCTATGGCCGATTGACAGTCGTATTATACACCCGCAGGGCAGAAAATGTCAATGTGACCCGGTCACAGTGTGCCGCCCCGGCGCTGGCGGGCCAGCGCTTCCACCCGGGCGATCTGGTCGTCGGCAGTGACGCAGGCCCCCACAGGGTGGGGCTTGCCGTGGTTCGCGCCGTGGAAGTCGCTGCCGCCGGTGACGATGAGGCCGTGGGCCGCGCAGAGGGCGGCGCACTCGGCCCTGTCCTCGGGGCTGTTGCGGGGATGGTCCACCTCGATGCCGTCGATGGCCCCTTCGGCCACCAGCTCCCGCACAAGGGGCATACTCTTGTACACCGTCGGGTGGGCGAACACCACCACCGCCCCGGAGGCTCTGGCCGTGGCCAGCACCTCCCGCACCGGCGGGTAGGCGGGGGAGTGGAGGCATTTGCCCCGAGGCTCCCAGCCGAACAGCTCATGGTACAGCCCGGTGTAGATGCCGTCGCACAGGCCCAGCTGCTGCAGCGCCTGCATGATGCCGCTCTTGAAGAGGACGCCGCTGTCCTGCGCGTACTCCAGCGCCTGCTCGGTGCGGAACTGGGGGTAGAGCGCCTCGATCTCCCGGCAGCTCTGCAAGGCGCACTCGTTGCGGCGCTGGCGCATGATGTCGCAGTGCCGCCGCAGGGCGGGGCTGTCGGGGTCGGGCCAGAAGGCCAGAATGTGGACGCGGTGGCTCCGTTGGAAGTCGTAGCCGGTCAGCTCGGCGGCGGGGATGAGCCGCACGCCGTCCTGCACCGGGTGGTCGTAGGCGTACTGTGCGCTGAGGATGGTGTCGTGGTCCGAGAGGGCCAGAGCGCTCAGGCCCAGCCGTGCTGCCATCAGGGGCAGACGGTGGATGGGCACAGAGCCGTCAGAGCAGGTGGAATGGGTGTGAAGATCGCCAGCCATAGTTTCTATTCCCTCGATTTGCGTGTGATTTTTCTACGCCCATAGTGTAGCACAAAACGAATCGGGGGACAAGAGCGCCTCAGCCCACGGTGAGGCTGGAAGCGGTGAGCCGGTGGGTCAGGACAGCCTCGGCGTCCTCGCCGCCCATGGCCAGCAGCTCGTCCACCGAGAGGGTGGTGGAGCAGAGGATGGTCTGGAAGGTGATGGTATCGATGCCCTCAGCCCGCAGCTGACGCAGGGTGGCCAGCGAGGCCCGGAGGGAGGCCGTGAGCCGTCCGACGCAGACGGTGAGGGTATTGCCGCTCTGGGTGCTGGTGTAGGAGATGCGCTGGCCGTCCTTGTCGGTGACAGTCAGGCCGGGGAGGGGAGAGGCGGGTGCGGACGGGGTGGCAGAGCCGCCGTCAGAAGAGGAAGAAGACTCCTCGGGGATAACAGGCTCTTCCGGCTCCACAGGGCGGGGGACAGAGACCTGATTGACCTTGCCGTCGGCATCGGTGGTGGTGACTTTTGCGCCCGGGCCCAGCTTGTCCTTGATGGTGTCGAGGTTAAGCTCCTTGCCGTTCTGCGAGAGGGCCTTGCCATTGGGACTACCAGCCTTGGCGGTCAGTTCGAGGCTGCCCGACAGATCGATGTCGTTGCTGTAGATGCCGTCGCCGCCGACTTTGCCGCCGTTGCCGCCAGCGGCATTGACCGTATTGCCGGAGATGGTGACGACGCCGCCGCTGCGGATGCCGTCGCCGCCGTAGCCGTCTTTGCTGTCACCGCCAGTGGCTTTGACCGTACCGCCGGAAATGGTGACGCCGCCGTCGCTGATGATGCCGGCGCCGCTCACATTGCCGCCGTTGCCGCCGTTGGCAGTGACCGTACTACCGCCGGAGATGGTGACGCCGCCGCTGCTCCAGATGCCGTCGCCGCCGTCGCCGCCGCCGCCGCTGCCGCCGTTGGCAGTGACCGTACCGCCGGAGATGGTGAGGCTGCCGCTGCTATAGATGCCGTCTGCGCCGCTGCCGCCTTGGGCCGTCAGGCTGTCATTTTCGCCGCCGGAGATGGTGAGGCTGCCGCTGCTGGAGATGCCGCTGCTGTAGATGTCGCTCTTCAGCGCGTTGTCGCCATCCAGCTCGATATTGGTATTGCCCTCGCCAGTCACGCTCACGGCGGCTTCGCTCCGGCTGCTGGTGTCGATGTTCACATCCTTGAGTGTGACCTCTACCTTATCGTCCTTATCTTTGGCCTCGATGGTCACGGTGTTGGAAGAAGCTTTGTCCTTGTCACTATTTGTGATAACGGTGTTGGTGTCTTCCACCTCCGGATTCTCCCCTTGTGAGACCTTGTTCGTCCCTTCGGTCTCACCTGCTCTCACGGTGATGTCACCTTCTTCAATGTACCATTCCTTTGCAAAGGCCGGGGCGGTAAGGGTGGTGAGCATTGCGGCAGTCAGGATAAGCGCCGCTGCCCGCTGAGAGGCCGGACGGGGCGAATCGCTGCCCCCCGTATGGAGAGGCCGGCCCAGAACACGCATCGCAAGCTTACGATAAGACAGCATACAAAAACCTCCTTTGAATGGTGAAAATAAATGGTGAAAACAGAGAGCGTCTGACTGACCTGAATGTACCACATCTGGGGGAAAAAATCAAGAAAACCTGCGCGAATCGCCCTGTTTCCTGCGTGAACGAAGGAGTTCGGACAGATTTTGGCTCTCCCAAAGAACCTGTTTATCGCTGTGCGGCGGCTCTCGGGAGACGGGCTTGCCCTCTCAGTCTCGCTCCGCTCGCCAGCTCTCCCATAGGGAGAGCCATTGGCATGTCGGGCAACTCTGCGCTGACCGCTGGAAGCTCAATATGGCATAAAATATAGTGCCCTGCTACAGAGATTCACAACAGCTTGACAAAGTGCTCTTGTCCCGAAGCTGCTGCCCTCTGTAGCAGGGCACTACTGTTTCCGAAAAAATCAGACTTTGCTCGTCCCGCGTGGGCCTGACCGGCACGCCAGAGGCTCCCCCTTTGGGGGAGCTGGCACCGAAGGTGACTGAGAGGGCAAGGACGCCGACAAAGAGCTTTTCTGCGCCTTTTTGCTCAAAAAACCGACTAAAAATACATTTTATTGGACTTTTATTCTGCTATACTCCTGTCAGAACAAAAAGACACAGGAGGGAAGAGGAATGAAAGACGTAGAGCTGCGATATGTGGGCGGTCATGTGGAGGTGTACACGGAGGCGGGGGCGTTCCTGTTCTCGGCGGACACCCTGCGGGAGGCGATGGAAGAGCTGGACGCCGCCTGACGCATTCCCGGGAATACCGGGCGGCGGGGTTAGAAAACACTAACGTAAAATCGAAGTAAAATCAAAGAAAAGAACAGTGCAAAAGAGGGCGGGAATTTTAAAATTCCAGTCAAAAAGGTGATTTTCCTGTAAAATAATGCTTGTTGAGCCGGGGGGTTCGATGATATAATAAAAAGGACGGCGTTTTGCATACGGAGAGCTGGGCGAAGCCGTCTTGTGCAATGGAGCAATAGGAAGATTTTAGGAGCATTGTTTTATGGACATTACACACATCACCTCTCTGCTGGGCGGTATTGCGCTGTTCCTGTATGGTATGTCGATCATGGGCGCCGGCCTTGAGAAGCTGGCCGGCGGCAAGATGCAGGGCGTATTACAGAAGCTGACCTCCTCCACCATCAAGGGCGTTATTTTCGGTACGCTCATCACCGGCGTGATCCAGTCGTCCGCCGGTACGGTCGTCATCTGTGTCGGCCTTGTCAACTCCGGCATCATGACCCTTACGCAGTCGGTAGGCGTTATCATGGGTGCAAACATTGGTACGACGGTCACGGGCCAGCTCATCCGCATGGCGGATATTTCGGGCGACAGCCTCATCCTGACCCTCATCCAGCCCAAGACGTTTGCGCCGGTGGTGGCGTTTATCGGCTGCATTTTTTATGTCTTCATCCGCAGTGCGAAAAAGAAGAACATCGGCCAGATCATGCTGGGCTTCGGCATCCTGTTCACCGGCATGAGCCTGATGGACACCGGCGTGTCCCCTCTGCGGGAGAGCGCCATGTTTCAGGAGCTGTTCGTCACCATGACCAACCCCATCCTCGGCGTTCTCGTGGGTGTGGTGGTCACGGTCATCATCCAGTCGTCCTCGGCGTCGGTGGGTATCCTGCAGGCTCTGTCCAGCACCGGCCTCGTCACCTTCAGTTCGGCCATCCCCATCGTGCTGGGTGCCCACATCGGCACTGCGTTCACCCCGCTGTTGACCATCGGCGGCTCCTCCAAGGACGGCAAGCGCGCCGCCCTCATCCACCTGTACTTCAACATCATCGGCAGCGTCATCCTGCTGGCGCTGGTCTATGCGCTCCAGTTCACCATCGGCATCCCCATGTGGGGCGATGTAATGAACAAGAGCAGCATCGCAAACATCCACACCATGACCAGCGTCATTGCGATGCTGTTCTTCCTGCCCTGCAGCGGTGTGCTGTCCAAGCTGGCCATGATGACCGTGCCCAGCAGCGCCGAGGAGGCGCAGGAGATGAGTATGCCTGTGCTGGATGAGCGTCTGTTCAAGAGCCCGGCCGTGGCTTTGCAGCAGGCCAAGAATGCCGTCGTCAAGATGTCCCGCCGTGCGGCCCGCAACGTCGGTCTTTCCACCCCGCTGCTGCTCAAGATGGACGAGGACGTGGTGAGCGCCATTGATGTCCGCGAGAACCTCATCGACCGGATGGAGGTCGAGATCTCCAACTACCTCATCAAGCTGGCCGATCAGGAGCTGGGCGACGCGGAGAGCCACGAGGTGACAGAGCTGCTCAACTTCGTCACCGAGTGTGAGCGCATCGGCGACTACGCCGTGAACATCAAGGAAAAGGCACAGGAACTGGCCGATAAGGAAGTTGCCTTCAGCGAGATGGCCCAGCAGGAGCTGAAGCTTCTGGACAAGGCGCTGGAAAAGATCCTGACCCTTACGGCGGATGCATTCGAGGCGGACGACGGCCGGATGGCCAGTCAGGTGGAGCCGCTGGAGCAGGTCATCGACATCCTTGTGGAGAAGCTCCGCGCCCAGCACATCAAGCGCCTGAAAGACGGCATCTGCTCCATCGATACCGGTGTCGTCTTCCTCGATGTGCTGAACAACGCCGAGCGCATCTCCGACCACTGCTCCAACATTGCCGCCCGTCTGGTGGGCATGGAGGCAGGCGAGGACTACGACTCCCACACCCTCAAGAATATGATGCACCACAACCCCACCAAGGAATATATGCTCAACTACGAGCAGTGCCGCAAGGATTATCTCCTTCCGCTGGAACAGCTCGAAGCCTGATGAAAGACGCAAAAAGCCTGACCGTCCGCAAGCGGTCAGGCTTTTTGCTTATCCGCCGAGGTCCTCCAGCTGCGCCCGCAGGGCGGTCTCCCCGGAGACGTAGAAGCCCTGCTTGAGCCGGATGGCGTCGGCCTCGGGCAGAAGGTTGACGTAGATGCCGGTGCGCAGGAGGCGCTTGTCGGGCAGGCCGTTCTCCGTGCAGGTGTAGACCACCACCCGTCCGCCCTCGTCGCAGAGGTAAAAATCCGTGCTGCCCTGCCCGGCGCGGCCCTGTGCAGCCAGCCCCGGCTCGGAGGCAGGCGTTTCTGTGCCTGAGTCGGCAGGGAAGGGGAGCTTGGGCAGGGCCATCCAGAACAGGCTGAACACGATGGTGAAGATGCAGACGGCATAAAAAACGCAGAGCCAGACCTTGCGCATGGCAGTGGACTCCTTTCGGGGCAGAATGATGTTTCAGACGGTAGTATGTGCAAAAAACAACAGCCTCAGACAGAAGCGCAGAATTTTCACACCCGGGTGCTGTACTTTGGCGGGGCAGATGTGCTATACTAATATCGTATCCGGTCGATTTGCCCCTTGCAGAAGAGGATGGCGAGGACTATAATGTATTATTATGGCTGCGGGCGGACTCGTCCGCAGCAGGATGAACAGCGAACAGCACCCTTCGGCGGTGCTTTGATGCGAAAATTGCGATAGGAGGGGATCCTTATCTCAAACAACGAAAGACGAAAGATCCGCAGCAACGGTGCTCTCCGGGAGAGACGCCCCGCCGAGGAGACGCCCCGCCGCAGCCGTGCGCCGCGGGAGCCGGAGGAAAAGAGCGGCCACCCCGTCCTGCGGTTTCTGGGCCGCACCCTCGTCACCCTCGTCTGTCTGGGCATCATGGCAGGCAGTCTGGCGGCGGTGGGCGCAGTCTACTATGTGGTGCAGGTCACGGCCAACGACGGCGACCTGCTGGACCTCGACAACATCGAGCTGAGCCAGTCGAGCCTTGTGGTGGCCACCGACCCGGACACCGGTGCACAGGTGGAGTACGCCACCCTGCGCTCCTCTAACAGCCACCGCGTCTGGGCCGACCTCGAGCAGATCCCGACCAACCTACAGTATGCATTCATCTGCACCGAGGATAAGGACTTCTACACCGAGCCGGGCGTCAACTTCAAGCGCACCATCGGCGCGATGATCAACGAGTACCTGCTGCCCATCTACAGCTCCAAGCAGGGTGCCTCCACGCTGGAGCAGCAGCTCATCAAGAACCTGACCAGCGACAAGAGCGCCAGCGGCATCGAGGGCGCACTGCGTAAGCTGCGTGAGATCTACCGCGCCCTCATCCTGAGCCGCAGCTATTCCAAGGAGACCATTCTGGAAGCGTATCTCAACACCATCAGCTTCACGGGCACTATTCAGGGCGTCCAGACGGCGGCCAACGAGTACTTCAACAAGGATGTCAGCCAGCTGACCCTCTGGGAGTGCGCGTCCATCGCTTCCATCACCAAGAATCCGACCAACTACAACCCCTACACCAACCCCGAAAACCTCATCCACCGCCGCAACTTCCTGCTCTACAATATGTGGCAGCAGGGCGTCATCTCGGAGGATGATTACCGCAACGCAGCGGCGCAGCCGCTGGTGCTGGCGGAGGAGGATGGCAGCAAGAAGAGCAGCTCCACCACCTCCTACTTCACCGACGCCCTCTTCAACGAGGTGGTGAAGGACATCATGGCCAAGGAGGGCGTGGACGAATCCACCGCCCAGAGTATGCTCTACACCGGCGGCTACACCATCGAGGCCACCGTGAACCCCAAGCTCCAGACCGCGATGGAGAATCTGATGCTCAACGCCGACGATGCCTACTTCCCGGCCGGCTGGCATGAGGAAGAAGTGACCAGCATCTCGGACGACGATGTGCAGGTGTACAACGAGGACGGCACCCCTAAGACCCGCACCGGCGAGGACGGCACGGTCTACTACTACCGCAATGTCCGCACACAGGCTGCGATGGTCACGCTGGACTACGACGGCAATGTGCTGGCCATGGTGGGCGGTCTGGGCGAAAAGACCAAGAGCCTCTCTCTGAACCGCGCTTACGGCGTCACCCGGCAGACCGGCTCCACCATCAAGCCCATCGGTGCGTATGCGCTGGGCATCGAGTATGGTCTGGTCAACTGGTCCACCATGCTCAACAACTCGCCCCTCTACCTCAAACAGGATATGGTCATCCGCGACGAGGACTACTGCCGGAAGAACGGCCTGATGGGCCTGACCGACAAGCAGCTGAAAGCCTATCCCAACGCATGGCGCAGCTGGCCCCGCAACTACGGCGGCAACTACGGTGACAACTCCGACCTGCCGCTCTGGAACGGCCTTGCCCGCTCGCTGAACACCATCGCCATCCGGGTGGGCGACCTCGTGGGTGCAAGCAACATCTTCAACTTCGTCTACAATACCTTGCAGCTCAATACGCTGGACCCGGTCAACGACGTGGGCCTTGCGCAGATGGTCATGGGCAGCCAGACCCACGGCGTCACCCCGATGGCGTTGGCGGCGGCGTTCCAGATCTTCTATGACGGCGAGTACACCACGCCCCATCTCTACACCCGCGTCCTCGACCGCGACGGCAACATCTATATGGAGAGCAACGACACCAGCTATCAGGCCCTGACCCCCCAGACGGCTTATGTCATGAACCGCCTGCTCAAGAACGTCCTGTTCTCCAGCGTTGGCACGGCCAGCGGCCGCTACCCCAACTCCAACGGTATGGAGGCCTTCGGCAAGACCGGTACGGCCAGCGACGAGAAGGACCTGTGGTTCGTGGGCGGCACGCCCTACTACGTCACCGCCGTGTGGTGGGGCTATGACGCGCCCTACGACATGACCAAGACCCTCGGCAAGCAGCAGGCTAAGACCCGCACCTGCGTCATGGCATGGAAGGCCCTGATGGAGCAGGTGCAGGCAGACCTGCCCTATAAGGCATTCCCGACGGCAGACGGCGTCGTGGAGCGCAGCTACTGCACCCAGAGCGGACTGCTGGCCAGCGGCTCCTGCCCCAGCACCGCAGTGGGCTACTACCGCGCCGACGACCTGCCCGATGTCTGCAACTACTCCCACGGTCAGGCCGCTGTGTCCAGCGCCCCCCTCACGTCGGAGCCGGATACCACCAGCCTCGACACCGACTGAGCGAAAAAACTCATACTTTTGCGGCATCGGATAGCAATTCCGGTGCGCTGAGAGGGCACTTCACGGCACAAAACTGGATAATCTGACAAAATAGCATCCGACCCCTTGCAATGCGGGGAGTCGGATGCTATTATATTTTCTGCAAGAACACTTGTGTTTGTGAGGTGAACAAGTTGGAACGCCGTTTTTATCTGGTGGACGCGCAGGTGCTGCCGGAAGTCTTTCTCAAAGTCGTCCGTGCCAAGGAGCTTCTGGCCAGCGGGGAGGCGCGCAGCATCTCGGCTGCGACCCGCAGCGTGGACCTGTCGCGCAGCGCATTTTATAAATATAAGGACTGCATCTTCGACTCGGAGAATGGCCGCGAGGTCATCACCGTTATGGCGACCCTGCGGGACGAGACGGGCGCGCTACAGAGCCTTCTGGCCGGCATCAGCGCCGCCGGTGCCAGCATCGTGACCATCAACCAGTCTACCCCGGAGAACGGTGCGGCGCTGGTGGCTGTCACCATCCGCACCGACACCATGCAGATGACCCCCGAGGAGCTGACCGAAAAGCTTTCGCGTCAGCGGATGGTCGTGGGCGTACACTGCGGATACAATCTGTGAGAGTATATTGATAGAAAACAGGAACGAGGGCTGTATCATGGCAAAAATCGCGATCTTGGGTTTTGGCACGGTGGGCAGCGGCGTGTACGAGGTGCTCTGCCGCAACGCCGCAGGCGTCTCCCGCCGCGCAGGCGAGCCGGTGGAGGTCAAGTACATCCTTGACCCTAAGGATTTCTCGGCTCATCCGGCGGCACAGCTGTTTATTAAGAACTTCGATACCATTCTGGAAGACCCGGAGGTGAAGGTCGTCGTCGAGACCATCGGCGGCACCCGCTTCGCCTACCCCTACGTCAAGGCCTGCCTCGAGAGCGGCCGGAGCGTCTGCACCTCCAACAAGGAGATGGTGGCCACCTACGGCGCAGAGCTGCTGGCTCTGGCCAAGGCCCACGGCTGCGCATTCCTCTTCGAGGCCTCTGTGGGCGGCGGCACCCCCATCATCACCCCGATGCATCAGTGCCTCGCGGCCAATGTCATCACTGAGGTGGAGGGCATCGTCAACGGCACCACCAATTTCATGCTCACCAAGATGGTGCGGGAGAATCTGGGTTTCGACGAGGCACTGAAGATCGCGCAGGAGCTGGGTTACGCCGAGACGAAGGACCCCGGCGATGATGTGGATGGCCGCGACGCCTGCCGCAAGATCGCCATCCTGTCCTCGCTGGTCTGCGGCCATCAGATCTACCCCCAGAACATCCCCACCCGCGGCATCCGGGACATCACGGCGGGCGATGTGGCGGCAGCGGAAAAGCTGGGCTGCGTCATCAAGCTCATCGCATGGATGAAGCGGGGCGAGGACGGCAGCGTGGCTGCGGGCGTCGAGCCCTGCCTCGTGCCGAAGGTGAACCAGCTGGCCGGCGTGGACGACGTCTTCAACGCCGTCCTCGTGAAGGGCGATATGCTGGGCGATGTGGTCTTTTACGGCAAGGGCGCAGGCAAGCTGCCCACCGCCAGCGCCGTGGTGGCCGATGTGGTGGATGCCCTCAAGAACGGCTCCAAGGTCCACGACAGCCTGTTCTGGCAGCCCGCCGAGCCGGTGGAAGGGATGCTCACCGACCCCGCGCCCGCCGCATACTATGTGCGTGTGGAGGGCATCGCCCCGGCCGTGGCCGAGGCCATCTATGGCAAGGGCCATGTGGTGGATGAGCACTTCGACGGCTGTGCCTACTTCGTGGACAGCGCCGACGGCAAGGCTCTGGCCGAAGCGGCCCGGAAGGTGGAGGCCGTGGGCGGCAGCGTGAAGCTGGTGCTCCGCCGTCTGCCCGAGGAAGTCTGAGCGGAAGAGGAGAGGGAACTGCTATGAAGATCAAAGTTTCCGTCCCGGCGACCAGCGCCAACATCGGCTCCGGCTTCGATGCACTGGGCCTCGCGGTGACGCTGTACAACACGGTGACATTTGAAGAGAGCGACCATCTGGACATCTCGGCGGCGGACGGCACCCGTATCCCCCGGGGCGAGAGCAATCTGGTCTATCGCTCGGCCAAGGGCCTGTTCGACAAGGTGGGCAAGACCATGCCGCCCCTCAAGCTCGTCCAGACCAACGCCATCCCCATGGCCCGGGGCCTCGGCTCGTCCTCGGCCTGCATCATCGCGGGCCTGCTGGGCGCGAACCGGATGCTGGGCGATGTGCTCAACACGCAGGAGCTGCTGACGCTGGCCACCTCCATCGAGGGCCACCCCGATAACGTGGCACCGGCCCTTCTGGGCGGCCTGACCAGCAGCGTCTTCGAGGACGGCGTGGTCTACTCCGTCAAGCGGGACGTGGACGAGAGCCTCTGCTTCGCGGCCATCGTGCCCGACTACAAGCTGCTGACCGAGGCCGCCCGTGCGGCCCTGCCGAAAGAGGTCACTCACAAGGATGCGGTGTATAACCTGTCCCGTGCAGCCCTCATTCCGGCGGCGTTCTGTGAGGGACGCCACGACCTGCTGGCCATCGCCACCGAAGATAAGCTCCACCAGCCCTACCGGATGCCCCTGATGCCCGGCTCGAAGGAAGTCTTCGACATGGCGCGGCTCTGCGGCGCAAAGGCGGTATACGTCTCGGGCGCGGGCAGCACCGTGATGGCGGTGGCAGAGAAGGCCAGCGCCGAAAAATTCTACTCCAAGCTGGAAAAAGGCCTCGAGCTGCTGGAGGGCTTGGACGGATGTGAAGCATTTACACTGCTGCGGCTGGATGCCGACAACACCGGTGCGACAGTGGAATGATAGACAGGGAGAGGAAGTGCAAGACCGCTTCCGCCCGGTGTACCCCTCAGACACTGAGGGAGCAAAAAGAGGAGAGTGACAAGATATGGCGTTGATCGTACAGAAGTTCGGCGGTTCTTCGGTGAAGGACCGGGACCGTATCTTCAACGTGGCCCGCATCGTGGCCAACACCCACAACGCGGGAAATGACGTGGTCGTGGTGGTGTCCGCACAGGGCGACACCACCGATGACCTTATCGCAAAGGCAGCAGAGATCACCCACAACCCTTCTGCCCGTGAGATGGATATGCTGCTGGCCGCAGGCGAAGAGATCAGCATCTCCCTGCTGGCCATGGCCCTGAACGAGCTGGGCTGCCACGCTACCAGCCTGACCGGCTGGCAGGCGGGTTTCCGCACCGACCGTGCCTACACCAAGGCCCGCATCACCAAGCTGGAGACCGAGCGCATCTCTTCGGAGCTGGAGCGCAACCGCGTCGTCGTCGTGGCAGGCTTCCAGGGACTGAACAAGCTGGACGACATCACCACGCTGGGCCGTGGCGGTTCGGACACCAGCGCCGTCGCCATCGCGGCAGCCCTGCACGCCGACCGCTGCCAGATCTTCACGGATGTGGAGGGCGTTTACACGGCCGACCCCGAAAAGGACCCGACGGCCGTGAAGTTCGACCGGATCACGTTCGAGGAGGTGCTCGACCGCAGGCTGAAAGTCATGGACCTCACGGCGTTCACCCTTTGCCGCGAGAACGGACTCGGCATCATCGTCTTCGACATGGACACTCCGGGCAACCTGGAAAAGGTGCTCGCCGGAGAGAAGATCGGCACACTGGTCAAACTCTGAAAACCTATTATATCGCTATGACCGAACGTAAAAAACCCAATAACAAACGTCTTATCCTGATGATCGTCCTGCTCGCGGTCGTCATCGCCCTGATGTGGCTGCTGCCCGACGGATCGCAGCCCGCAGCCCCCGCAACGAACGCTCCGAAGACCGAACAGACCAAGAATACGAACGATGCGCCCGACGACATCGAGGCTACGACCCTTGTTAAAGCCGGGACACAGGCACCCGATTTCCGGTTGGAAATGTTCGACGGCACGACCTTCACCCTGGGCAGTCTGCGCGGCAAAGTGGTGCTTCTGAATTTCTGGGCGACCTGGTGCGGTCCCTGCCGCGAGGAATTGAGCCGCGTACAGAAGGACATCATCGACCGCTTCAAGGGGAACGAAGACTTCGTTTTCCTGCCCGTATCGCGCGGCGAAACCCGCGAAACGGTCGCCGCTTTCCGGGAAAAGATGGGTTATACGTTCCCGATGGGACTCGACCCCGAACAGAAAATTTACAGACTTTACGCCTCCAACTACATTCCGCGTAATTTCCTGATCGGCAAAGACGGCAAAGTTATTTCCGCGACCATCGGTTACGAGGCCCCCGAATTCGACGAACTCATTCTGCTGATCGAGCGACAACTCAACTCCGCCAACTAAACAAATACGACATATGGATACCAAAACCATTCTTTCCGAAGCTTCCGACCGCATGCAGAAAACGATCGAGCACCTCGAAGAAGAGCTGCTCAACATCCGGGCAGGCAAGGCGAGCCCGACCGTGCTGAACGGAGTTTTCGTAGATTATTACGGATCTCAAACCCCGATTTCAGGCGTGGCAAGCGTCACGGTACCCGATGCCAAGACCATTCTGATCCAGCCCTGGGACAAAAACCTGATCCGCGCGATCGAAAAGGCGATCATCGACTCCAACATCGGGCTGACCCCCTCGAACAACGGGGAGCAGATCCGACTGTCGATCCCGCCCCTGACGGAAGAGCGGCGCAAAGAGCTGGTCAAGCAGGTACGCCAGGAGGCGGAAACCGCCCGCATCAGCTTGCGCAACGCACGCCGGGACGCTGTCGAAGCCTTCAAGAAGGCCCAGAAGGAAGGCATGTCCGAAGACGAGGCGAAAGACGGTGAAACCCAGGCGCAGAAGCTGCTCGACAAGTTCACCAAATCGCTGGACGCGATACTCGACAACAAGGAAAAAGAGATCATGACCGTATAGATACGCTTTCTCCGAGAAACCGAACACCCCGACGCATAAACGCCGGGGTGTATCTTTCATCAGAGGGGGGATTTTTATATCAGGTACCCCACCCACTCAAGAAAACTCGCCCGTCATACCTCTGCGATTCGAAAAAATCACCACGCACAAAAAACGCTTCCTCGACCTGCTCCTGCTGGCCGACGAACAGGAATCCATGATCGACCGCTACCTGGAACGGGGCGAAATGTTCGTAGCCCGTGACGACGGACAGGTCGTCGCCGAATGCGTCGTCACGGACGAAGCCGACAGAATCGGAGAGATCAAGAATCTGGCTGTACCCCTCCAGTATCAACGGAAAGGATACGGACGACAAACGCTCGAATTTCTGGAGGCGTACTACCGGGGGCGTTACCGGACGCTTCTCGTCGGCACCGGGGATG
>OHMW01000757.1_pt1 | contig 18095 bp, 15 predicted proteins | sample 1569391 | NCBI WGS metagenome assembly OHMW01 (sample SAMEA3879557, study PRJEB24766) | human gut metagenome | biome: human-associated habitat; feature: feces | place: USA | collected 1985/1987 | reverse complement strand
TACCAGCCAAATTGACCGATACATCCGCTTCAGATAGAGTTCCGTCATTTTGTGTGTCAGTTCTTCACTGCACGCAATATTATGGCGTACTGTATCCGGTGTCTCTAAAATATAGCGTTTCATCGAGAGCTCGCCGCTATCCATTTGAATCACTTCCTTTTTTCAGTTATCAACCGCCTTTTCTTCAGACGGTCACGGTTTGCTTGCTTACACCCTTGGGACAATCCGGATTGTAACCGCGGCTTAGGGAGCACAGGCAGGAAAACATCTGTCCAAATACCGCTCCCGCAAACACGGCGCGTATTCCATCAAACGCTTCCGGGAGAAGGACACTGGTATCGCCTAATTTCGCGATTTCCGGATCATTGGTCACCACTGTGCACCAGATAGAGGACTCTTCTTTCAAACGCTTCAGCAAATCTACCGCGCAATAATTGGTGTGCCGGTCGGCAATCAAAAAGACGCAGGGCACAAAGCGCAGTGCCGTGGTAAAGGTGAAGGCATAGCGATATGGCACGTGCAGCACCTCGACGCAGGCGTTGGCGAGGTCGTTGAGCTTGGTCACCATAAGCATGAGGATGAGTGGCAGCGCCACGCCCAACAGGCGTAGGCAGGCCTTCGATCCGGTAATGAGGCCCGTGTCGGTGATAAAGCCCCACACCATGTTGCCGTCGCGCATAAAGGCCAGCTGAAGCACCAGCATGATGAGCGCGAGCGGAATCAGCAGCTTGAGCAGTGCGAGCAGACGGTCGACGACGCCGGCATAGGCACCCAGTGCAAGGGTGAGTGCCAAAAAGCCCAGCAGCGCCACGTAGGTGTCGGACAAGAAGATGCCGACGATGATGGCGGCGGCGAGGCCCAATTTGACGACGGGGTTCAGGCGATGCAGTAGCGTATCGCTTGGCATGTAGTCGATGACGTTAATCACGGCGGACCATCTCCTTGGTAATGCGAACGACATCGGTGACCTCGCTCACCTGCGCAAAAGCGGGCGAGACGGAAGATGCCAGACGGCGCGAGAGTTCAATAACCTGGGGAGGCTCCACGTAGGCACGCCGCATGAGATCGATGTTCGAGAATAGCTCGTGCGTGCGGCCGCGGTCGAGGATGCAACCGTCGGCCATTACCACAATGCGCTCGGCAAAATCCGAGACGACTTCCATATCGTGGCAGACCATAATCACGGCGCAGCCGCGCTCGGCCATGGTGCGCACCGTTTCCATGACGGTCATGCACTCGCGGTAATCAAGGCCGCTCGTGGGCTCGTCGAGCACGACGATCTTGGGCTCAACCACTACGACGGAGGCAAGCGCCACCATTTGTCGCTGGCCGCGCGAAAGTGAGAAAGGTGCCTCATCGGCAGGCAGGCCAAAGCGGTCGATAACAAGTTGAGCACGACGCAGAGCCTCGGCACGGTCGATGCCGGCAAGCTCCAGGCCAAAAGCGACCTCGTCGAGCACGGTATCCTTGCAAATCTGGCGGTCGGGGTTTTGGAAGAGGGTCGCGACCTCGCGGGCGATACGGCTCGTGGGGACCGCGGCAGTGTCCAGACCCGTAACGCGTACGCTGCCCGAGGAAGGCTTAAGCAGGCCCGTAAGCAGCTTGGTGAGCGTAGTCTTGCCGGCGCCGTTTTGGCCGACGATGCCCACGAGCTCGCCAGGATAGAGCGTCAGGCTAAGGTCGTGTACGGCGGCGCCGCCATTGGGATAGGCAAACTCAACATGGTCGAAGGTGAGTACGGGTTCGGCGTCCTTGGCATGAGGACGCAACGACGGTGCATGCGGGGAACCGGTGGGCGCCTGGGCTTCGATGGCCGCGTGTGCGGGGTCGACGATGCCCGAAATCAGGCGCTCGGCCTCATCGACATCCAAGCAAGGGGTACCGCTTACCAGGCCATCGGCCTCGAGGCTATTGAAGATACGCGTGACGCGAGGGCAGTCGACGCCGATGGCACGGAGCTCGTCGGTATGCGCGAAGACCTCGTGTGGCTCGCCCTGCAGCGCGATTTCGCCATGGTTGAGCACGAGCACGCGGTTGCAGTACTCCGAGAGCAGGGCGACCTTTTGCTCAACGACGACGATGGTAATTCCAAGTGCGCGGTTTACCTCACGCAGCGTCTCGAAGACCAACGTGGAGCTGGCGGGGTCGAGTGCCGCGGTGGGCTCGTCGAGAACCAAGACGCGCGGACGCATGGCGAGGATGGCGGCGATGGCTACCTTTTGCTTCTGTCCGCCCGAGAGGGTGGCGATTTCGCGATCGCGCAGGTCGCTGATGCCGACGGTTTCGAGCGTTTCGCTCACGCGCTGCTCGATCTGGTCGTGGGGAACGCCAAAGTTCTCGAGGCCAAAGAGCATCTCGTCCTCGACGACCGAGGCGACCATCTGCGTGTCGATATCCTGCAGCACGCTGCCGACGATTTGCGACACGTCGGTGAGCGAGGCTTCGCAGGTGTCGTGGCCGTCAACCATGACGGATCCAAAGAACGTGCCGGTGTAGTGGTGGGGCACGGCACCCGACAGGCAAGCGGCAAGCGTGGACTTGCCGGCGCCCGAGGGCCCGATGATGCCGATGAAATCTCCCTTGTTCACGCTGAGCGAGATGTGGCTGAGCGCCTGTTCGGTCTGCGTGCCATAGGAGAACGAGACATCGTCGACGTTGATGATCGTTTCCATGGATACCTTTCATAGTCATTGGGGACATTCTTAAATGACCAGTTGTTTAAGAACGTCCCCAAGAGTCAGTCGTTTGGGACAGTCTTTGGTGGTGAAGCACGGAGACGGCTTTAGGAGAGCCCCAGGTTGGCGCGAAAGAGGAGCGAAGCGTACTTGGGTACGCGAGCGACGAATGAACGCCAAGATGGGGTGGCTCGTAAAGCCGAGCGGGTTAGTTGAGCCTAAGGGCCTTCTGGATGGGCAGGTAGAGGGCGCCGACCAGAATGGCGTTAAAGACGGCGGTCATGGCGACGACGGGCAGCATGGCGGCGGCGAGCTCGCCTACCACGCCGAGCATGGCCATCTTGATGACCATGAAGATGACGCCGGAGACAAAGGTGGTCAGGAAGGTTGCGACAATGGCGATCGCGGGCTTGACCTGACCGTTCTTGCCGGCGGCGTTGACGATGCCGGCCATGAGCATGGCGGCGATGCCCTCGGCGGCAAAATCGACGAACGGCGAAGTGGTGGTGATCTGGATTACGGCAGCCGAGATGAGGCCAATGACGAGCGCCTGGCCGATGTTGGGGCGAACGACCAGGATGGTGAGGCAGAAGGCCGAGATGATGAACTCGGGGCTGATCATGCCGCCCGAGATGCCTGAGATGGCCTTGCCGACGGTGAAGTTGAGGATGAAGCCGGCGGCGAGCAGGATGGCGAGCAGGACGAGGGCGCGGATATCGAGTTTGCCGCGGTCGGCGGTCTGGACGGTGCGGGGCTGGGTGGCGGTGGTGTTCTGAGACATGGTGAAAATCCTTTCGGAATGGGAGTGCAAGAGAAAAACGGAGGCGCGTGATACGAATGCAATCGGGCTCGAGATAGAAAAAGGCCCCCGGTCGAAACCGGAGGCCTTCCAATCACCTAGAGCGCAAAAACAGGCGTGAGGGACTCACTGTCGACCGATCGTATTCGCATCACGCCACCACCAGTTGTTGAGAGACTTCATTGTGTTCTTCATGTTGGTGGCTCCTTTCGTGATGCCATGGCGCGGTCGCACCTAGTTGCTGTTGCGCTGCACTATAGCACAGCAAAGTGTGTGCGGGGAAATCTTTTTTGAAAAGATTTCAGGCGGGTTTCCCGTCGGTCAAAAAGGCGGGTTAAGCGGGCGAGGCTGCCATTGCTGCCTCGCCCGCTCAGCTAAGACGTTACTCCTTATTGCGACGGTAGAGGAAGTAACCGCCCGCGGAGATGACGGCAACGCCAGCGATGGCGAATGCAGCCACCACGCGGCCATCAAAACGATCACCGGTGGTGGGCAGGCCGCCCTTGGTGTTCGTCTTGTTGGTGGTTACCGTGGTCGTGGTGTCCGACTTGCCAGGCTTCTCGGGCTTGGTGGTGGGCTGCTCGGGGGTACCGGGCTGCTCAGGAGTACCAGGCTGCTCGGGAGTGCCAGGCTGCTCGGGAGTGCCAGGCTGATCCGGGGTTACCGGGTCGGTGGCAAGAGCATCCTTGGCGTAGGTGATGGACACCTTGAGGCCGTTGGTCTCAGTGTTCAGGTCGCTCGGGGTGAAGGGCTGGTCGAAGTTCTCAGCCTTCAGATAGGCGCGCATCTCCTGGAGCAAGGCCTTGCACTTGACGTAGGTGTTCTCGGTGGCAGCATTGCCGGCCTTGTTTGCCAGGGCGGTACGGGCCTCGGTGCCCTCGGTGGCCTGCATGACCTCGTCGACTTCCAAGTTCTGCTCGACGAGCTCGTTCTGGAGGGCGTCGAGGTAGGTGCGAACGCCGGTGCCGAGCTGCTCACGGTGCTCGAAGCACAGGGAGCTGATGTCCATGAGGACATAGTTGATGGAGTTCTCGGGCTCCTCGTTGTTCACGATGTCCTCCTCTTCGCAGTGATCGAAGGAGACGGTCTGGTCGCTGTAGTACGGGCTAACCTCGGTGAGCAGTGCGGAGTAGTAGGGGATGGCGACGGAGTAGGCGGCGCGGGAGAGCATCTCCCACTGGATGGTCGCGATCTCGGGGTCCATGCCCTGACGGATCTGGAAGAGATTGACCTCGGTGTTGGTCTCGGTACCAATGGCGTAGGCGCCGTCGGTGTTGGCGTTGAGGCCCGGGACCTTCTCGCCGCGGTTGCCAAACGCGCGGATCATCTCAAAGGTGTTCCAGTCGGACTTGCCGGGCTGGAAGAACAGCGGCTGCGCCTTGCTAACCAGGGCGCCGGTCGTGGCACGAGCATCTTCGCGCTCGTCCTTGACGATCTCGTAGTCGGTGCCCTCGGTGAGCGGCACACCGAAGTAGGCGCGACCCTGGACATAACGGGCCCAAGAATGCATGGCCTTTTCGCTAATTGCCTCGCCGTAGGTCTGGGCAACGTCAAATTGACCGTCATCGAAGTACTTGGCGAAGCCATTCTCCTTAGGCATGGACTCGATGGTCGCAGAGTGGAGACAGTTCGCGGTGTCGGTGAGGTCAACCTTGTAGTTGAGGTTGCCGATGTTGGGGTTGAGCGAGGCGATATCGTCAGTGAGCCTCATGGCGATCCACTGGTGGCCGGAAAGTGCGGCAAACAGCCAGGTCTCGTTGCTGTCGGCGATGATAATCTGATCGTTGCCGCAGGCGCCCTGCTCGTCGATGATCTTGCCGAGGAGCTCGACGCCCTCACGTGCATTGGCGCTTTCACCTAAGATAACGCTGCCGTAGCTGTACTCGCCAATACCGGTTTTGGTCAGGGGGTCTGCTGCCTCAGCATCAGCATTCATGCCGGTGGTCAGCGTTGCGGAGCAGGACACGCCCTTCTCATTGATGCCTGCCTCAGAGTAGGCATCATAGCGCCCGTGCCACTGGGAGGGATGGTCGCGTACATAGGTGTAGCGATACGTGGTCTTGGTCGAGGTATACATGAATGCGGACTCGTCCGAGCCGTACGTATGCCCCGGGCCGTGAGAAGGCTCAATGCCAAAGTGCTTGAGGTAGCGCTTATCGAAGTCCTCGGCGCGGCCATAGTACGTGTCACCGTCGGCCGTCAGCTTGTTGCCCATGTACATCTGCGTGCAGGCGAGCGCAGATGTCGGCATGGACATGATGGTTGCAGCTCCAAATGCAAGGCCTATGCCAAGCTTCTTGAGCGCGTTGACGGGATGAGTTTTACTCATATTCCCTCCCAGCGTGCGAAAGCCCTCTGTCTCCAGAGGGCTTCACCCAATAATTGCACCCCCTTAGCGTAACGAATTCGAAACAATATACATTCATGAAAGTTATTTACTCGATAAGCGTAGCGAAATATGCGATTAACGGTAAATTGAACTCATTTAGTGGGAAATCAATTTGTATAACGCCAGCGAAAAATGTAGCTAAATAAAGCGTCAAGAAAAAAGCGGACCCCTCGCCGGCATGTGGTTTCATGCCGGCGAGGGGTCCGGGCTGCACGGGCCGTCTAAGAGTAATGGCTACTTCTTTCGACGGTGAATCACGTTAATGGCATAGCCGACGAGCATGGCCAAAACGATGACGATAAAGCCAAGGATGGGGTTGTCGTTCACGGGGGTCCTCCTATTTTCCGAGCGGCGAGAATTCGTCGACGATGATATCAAGGCATTGCGGTAGCGCGCGGGCGCCAAAGACGCCGGAGTTGCTGGAGATGATCTCGCCATCAAACTGCATGCCGAGCGATGGCGTGCAGGTAATCTTGGCTTCTTTGGTCTGGATGATCTTAAACTGCGGGCGGCCGAGTACCTTGCCGGCGGGGTCGAGCGCGGCGGTGATTACCGTGGGGAGCAACTGCACCGTGCGCACGGGCTCAATAACGACGATGTCGACCATGCCGTCGTTCATACGGCAGTTGGGGAACAGGTTGATGTCGTTTTGGATGACAGACGTGTTGCCCGCCATGCAGCAGATGCCGTCGAGCTCCTCAACAATGCCATCATGCTCAATGGTAAAGTGCGCCACCGTGGGGTTGGGCGTGGCGAGAGCGGAGAGGAAGTAGGCGATCTCGCCGATGTCGTTTTTGGTGGGGGCGGCCTTCATCATGATCTCGGCGTCAAAGCCCGAACCGGCGATGATGATAAAGCCATGGCGCTTTTCGTTGCCGTTCTCGTCGAGCCAAAAGAGCTCGCCCATGTCTACTTTGACCGTGCGGCCGGCGCGACATGCCTTGGCAAGCGCCGCTGCCTCGGGGGCATTGCCGATGTTGTTAAAGAACAGGCAGGCCGTGCCGGAGGGGAAAACGAGCGTGGGGACGCCGCAGCCGCGCATCTGGTCGAGCACGTTGGAGACGGTGCCGTCGCCGCCCGAGACGACCACGCGGTCGAACTCGCGAACGTCTGCCACGGCGTCCTCGGGCTCCATGCCATCGCCGATAAAGCGCATCACGACTTCGTCGCCGCCCTGTGCAAGGGCGTGCGTGAATGCGTAGATTTCATCTGAGCTGGGGCCCGATGCCGGGTTGTGGATGATAAGGCAGCGCATACTTACGTTCCCGTTCTGTGACTAACCGAGTATAGTTGTAAGGCAATGCCGATATCCTACCCGTGTTTTTCGGGCCTAACCTTATTCGATGGGTTGATATGTACATTTCCACACATCAGGCTCTACTCGACTTTTGCCAGCGCGCCCGTGAGTTCGACGCGATTGCCGTCGATACCGAGTTTTTGCGCGAGCGCACGTTCCATCCGCGTCTGTGTTTGGTTCAGATTGCCACCCCTGCCGAGAGTGTAGCGGTCGATCCCCTGGTAATCGACGACCTATCGCCGCTGGCCGAGCTTATGGCCGACGAGAGCGTGACCAAGGTCTTCCACGCCTGCTCGCAGGATATGGAGGTCATGCTCCATACCGTAGGCGTGCTGCCGCGTCCGATTTTTGACACGCAGGTGGCCGCCGCCTTTTTGGGCGAGCGTCAGCAGATTTCCTACGGCGCGCTCGTGCAGACGTTTTGCGGCGTCTCATTGCCCAAGACCGAGTCACTGACCGACTGGTCGCGTCGCCCGCTGACCGATAAGCAGATTGAGTACGCGATCGATGACGTCAAGTATCTGATCGTCGCCTATACCGAGATGATGAGCCGCCTGCGCGAGCTGGGCCGCGTGGACTGGGTGCTCGACGAGCTGCGCCCGCTGGCTGACGAGTCGCACTATCGCGCCGATCGCCACGAGGCGTTCCGCAAGGTCAAACGCATCAACTCGTGCAGTCGTCACCAGCTGGGTATCGCGCGCGAGCTCGCCGCCTGGCGTGAGGACCGCGCCGAGCGCCGCAACATCCCGCGCAAATGGGTCATGTCCGACGACACGCTGCTTGCGCTCGTTAAACGCAATCCCGTGCGCGTTGAGGAGTTCCGCAGCATTCGCGGTACCGATCAGTTGGGGGAGCGCGACGTGGACGGTGCGCTCATGGCCATCAAGCGCGGCGCAAGCTGCCCGCACGATCGCCTGCCGCTCATGGTGCGCGGGCATCGCCAGATCTCTCCGGAGTTGGAGAGCGTGACGGATCTCATGTACGCGCTCATCCGCCTGGTTGCCGAACGCTCGGGAGTGGCGACCTCGGTCATTGCCTCGCGCGATGACCTGGCCGACTACATTGAGCATCCCGAGCAGAGCCCCTTGCGCGAAGGCTGGCGCTTTGAGCTTGTGGGCTCGCGCCTGGACGATCTGCTCTCGGGCAACATGGGGTTGACGGTCAAAGATGGCAAAATTGAATTGCTGTAAGGAAGCCTAGCCGCTTGAGTGGGTAGAATGCCTCCAACGTGTAACTCGATTCGGAGGAATTCGCATGCCTTATTACTATGGATACGGCTTTGGCATCGACCCGCTGTACCTGCTGGTTGTTCTTGTCTGCACGGTGATTGGCCTTGCCGCACAGAACTATATCAACTCGACGTACAAAACCTGGTCCAAGGTTCGCTCGGACGGCGACACGGGCGCCACGGTCGCTCGCCGCATGCTCGACGCCAACGGCTGCAACGCCGTGGGTATCAAGGGTGTCGCCGGCGAGCTCACCGACCATTACAACCCACAGGACAATAACCTGTATCTCTCGGATGCCAACCGTTCGGGCGGGTCGGTCGCAAGCGTTGCCGTCGCCTGCCACGAGGCGGGCCATGCCGCCCAGCGTCAAAGCGGTTACGCCATGATGAAGGTTCGCACCGCCCTCGTGCCGGTCGTCAACTTTACCCAGAACACCTGGACCATCGTGTTGCTCTTGGGCCTGTTTATGAACATCGCGGGACTCACGACCCTCGCACTGATCTTCTTCTCGTTTAGCGTGCTGTTCCAACTGGTTACGCTGCCGGTCGAGATTGATGCCAGCCGCCGCGCCGTGGCGTACATCGAGCAGTCGGGCATGAGCTCCAAGCAGGTCAATGGTGCCAAGAAGGTCCTGACGGCAGCCGCGCTTACCTATGTTGCTGCAGCGCTCACTTCGATCATTCAGCTGCTCTACCTGATGGCTCGCTACAACAGAAACTCCAACCGATAACAAATTGGCTTGACAGGCGCCGCGGAGATTTGTGTCCCCGCGGCGCTGTACTATGTGTTGGACTTGAATTTGCGCAGGGCCGGAGCCCTTGTGCACGATAACGAAAGGAGGCTGCGTGGCAGGCTGGAATCTGACCGGCAATGCCGTTTCCGCCGAGTTCGACGGTTCGGACGAGCAGGAGCGTAAGGAACTCAGCGTGAGCCAGGCGGTGGAGATCGCCGCCGGCGCGCTCGATGCCATTCCGCAGCTGAGCGTTTTGGGCGAGGTCACGGGCTTCCGTGGCCCCAATGCCCGAAGCGGCCACTGCTACTTTCAGATCAAGGACGACTCGGCGGCCGTCGACTGCATCATCTGGAAGGGTGCCTATCTCAAGCGCACGTTCGATCTGCGCGACGGCATGCAGGTGAGCTTTAAGGGCAGCTTCAATCTTTATAAGGCCACGGGCCGCATGAGCTTTGTCGCTCGCTCATTCTCGCTGGCGGGGGAGGGTCTGCTGCGTCAACAAGTGGCGCAACTGGCCGAAAAGCTGCGTCGCGAGGGCCTGATGGACGAAGCGCGCAAGCGCCGTATTCCGGTGTTCTGCTCCCGCGTGGCGGTCGTCACCTCGCTTTCGGGTGCCGTAATCGACGACGTCAAGCGCACATTGCGTCGTCGCAACCCGCTCGTCGAGCTCGTCTGCGTGGGCGCCAAGGTTCAAGGTGAGGGTGCGCCGGCTGAGCTCATTGAGGGCTTGCGCCGCGCCGCCGCCATCACGCCGGCGCCCGACTGTATTTTGCTGGTGCGCGGCGGCGGCTCCTTTGAGGACCTCATGACCTTTAACGACGAGGAGCTTGCTCGCGCGGTGGCGGCTTGTCCTGTGCCCGTGGTGACCGGCATTGGCCATGAGCCTGATACCTCGATTTGCGACATGGTGAGCGACCGCCGCGCCTCCACGCCCACGGCGGCGGCAGAATCGGTGGCGCCGGCTATGACGGAGTTGGCCGATGTGCTCGAGGCGCGCCATCAGCGTCTGGGTGCCGCGATGGCATCGATGATTGGGTCGAATCAGGTTGATCTGGAGATGCTCGACCAGCGCGGTCGCCGCGCCTGGGATACCTATACGGCCCGCTTGGGCGATGCGCTCGATGCGGCTGCGTGCCGCCCGTGCCTCAACGACCCAACGTTTATGGTCGAGCGTCGCGAGTCTGAGCTTGCCCTGACGGCCGATCGCCTGTCGGGCGCCATAGTACGCTCGGTCGGGACATTCCGCTCCAACTTTGAGCGCCTGCCCGAGCGTCTGGTTGCAAGCACCTCGGGGCTCGATGGCAAGCGCCATGCGCTCGCGCTTGCGAGTTCCCGTCTGGAGCATCAGGGGCGCACGATGCTCAACAAGCCCGCGTCCGACCTGGGCCGTGCGGCAGCCTCGCTAGATGCCCTGTCGCCGCTCAAGGTGCTTGCCCGTGGTTATTCCATCGCGTACAGCGATGATGGGGTGGCCACGAGCGCCAAGACCTTTAAGGCCGGTGACGCCATCCGCGTGCGCATGGCAGACGGCAACGTGACGGCAACGGTCGATACGGTCGAGTAGGCCGCGTTTCATAGCGATAAACCTTTAGGAAAGGAAACAGATATGGCAGAGAAAACCCCGGTCGAGCAGCTTACGTACAAGCAGGCTTCGCAGGAGTTGGAGCTCATCATCCGCAGCTTGGAGTCGGGCGATATGGAGCTCGAGGAGTCGCTCGAGAGCTATACCCGCGGCGTCGAGCTCCTCAAGAGCCTGCGCACCCGCCTGTCCGATGCCGAGCAGAAGGTCTCGGTGCTTCTTAAGGACGTCGACGGCAACGACGTGCTCGCCGACGGCGAAGCCGCCAACACGGACGACAACCTCTCGTTCTAACCATCCCGACCAAATATAATTACCTTGGTCTGTGAGAAAGGAACCAACCATGTGCGATTGCATCTTCTGCAAAATTGCCAACCACGAGATCCCCTCGACCGTTGTCTATGAGGACGACCAGGTCATCGCCTTCGACGACCTCAACCCCCAGGCGCCGGTCCACACGCTCGTGATCCCCAAGAAGCACTACAGCGACATCGCCGACAACGTGCCTGCCGAGACCATGGGCGCCATGGCCCACGCCATCCAGGAGGTCGCCAAGGCCAAGGGCCTGGAGGACGGTTTCCGCGTCATCTCCAACAAGGGCGTTAACGCCGGTCAGACCGTCATGCACTTCCACATGCACGTCCTCGGCGGCAAGAACCTGGGCGAGAACCTCATCTGAGGACGCCTCTTCCGTGCAATGAAACGGAAGCTCAGGCACCGATAACTTATATATCAACGCAATAAACCCGAGCGCGAGGGCGTTTGGGTTTATTATTGAAGCGTATGTAACCTGGCGGCGCCACACCGCCTGTTAGTAGGGAGACACATGAACGTTCTGGTCGTCAACGCAGGATCTTCGACCCTCAAGTATCAGGTCATCGATACCAAGTCCCACAAGGTGTCCGCAAAGGGCTCCTGCGAGCGCGTCTGCTTTACCGGCGGTACCTTCACCCACGCTGCCAACGGTTCCAAGAAAGTGACCGAGAACATCGAGTTCCCCGACCACAAAGTCGCCATCGAGGTCGTCCTGAAGGACCTCGAGGCCAACGGCGTCAAGATCGAGGGCATCGGCCACCGTATCGTTCAGGGCGGTTGGTACTTCGGCGATTCCTCCCTCGTCGACGAGGACGTCCTCGCCAAGATCCGCGAGGTCGCTCCGCTCGCTCCGCTGCACAACAACCCCGAGGCCAACGTTATCGAGTACTGCCTCGAGCAGTATCCCGACCTGCCCAACGTCACGGTCTACGACACTGCTTTCCACTTCAATATGCCCGAGGTCGCCAAGACCTACGCCCTGCCCAAGGACGTCTGCGACAAGCTGCACATCCGTAAGTACGGCGCCCACGGCACCAGCTACCGCTACATCTCCAAGAAGGTTGCCGAGATGACCAACGGCGAGGCTCGCAAGGTCGTCGTGTGCCACATCGGTTCCGGCGCTTCCCTGTGCGCCATCGAGGACGGCAAGTGCATGGACACCACCATGGGCTTGACGCCGCTCGACGGTGTCATGATGGGCACCCGCTGCGGCTCCATCGACCCTGCTACCGTGTGCTACCTGCAGCGCGAAGGTGGCTACACCTTCGACGAGGTCGACGAGATGATGAACAAGAAGTCCGGCCTTTTGGCTGTGACCGGCGGCAAGACCAACGACTGCCGCAACGTCGAGGAGCTCGCCGCTGCTGGTGACCCCGAGGCCCAGCTCGCCTTCGATATGTTCGTTTACAAGATTGCCGCCAAGGCTGCCGAGATGGCCACTTCCATGTGCGGCATGGACACCCTGGTCTTTACCGCCGGCATCGGCGAGCACGCTCCGGCTGTCCGCGCCGGCGTGGCCGATCGTCTGGCCTTTATGGGCGTCAAGATGGACCATGCCCGCAACGCTCTGCGTGGCGACGGCGCTTGGTGCCTGTCCGCCAAGGATTCCAAGGTCAAGATCTTCGTCATCCCCACGGATGAGGAGTTCATGATCGCCTCCGACGTCGAGCGCATCGTCAACAGCAAGTAATTGCAAGAGGGGAGGGGCTGGACGACCGAGCGCCGTTCAGCCCCTCTTTTGCGCTCGTTGGACGATATGCCTGATAGCTATTTATCAAGATGTGATAACTTCTTATTAAAATGCGGTCGCCTTAAGAGGTCTGCGTCGACCGTATTGCACTGCAAAGGAGTCTCATGAACGTACTTGTTGTCAACGCCGGCAGCTCAAGCCTTAAATATCAGCTTCTGGATACCGATACCCGCGAGGTTTTCGCCAAGGGCAACTGCGAGCGTATCGGCTCGGACATGGGTATCTTTGGCCACTCCGAGAACGGTGGCGCCAAGCAGACCGAGGAGGTTCCCTTCCCCGATCATCGCTCTGCTATCGCTCGCGTGCTCGAGGAGCTCGAGAAGACCGACTTTACGATCGATGGCATTGGGCATCGTATCGTTCAGGGCGGCTGGCACTTCGATGATTCCGCAGTTGTTGACGACGAGGTCATGGCTAAGATCCTTGAGGTGGCCCCGCTCGCCCCGCTGCACAATTACGGCGAGGCCGCAGCAATCGAGTATTGCCGCGAGAAGTATCCGGAGCTGCCCAACGTCGCCGTCTTCGATACCTCGTTCCACATGACCATGCCCGAGGTCGCCTACACCTACGCGCTGCCCAAGGACGTGTGCGACAAGTACCACGTGCGAAAGTACGGTGCCCACGGTACGAGCCACCGCTACGAGTGGATGATGGCAAAGGAGATTCTGGGCTCGTGCTGCCACCGTCTGCTTTCGTGCCATCTGGGCAACGGCGCTTCGCTCGCCGCCATTGAGGACGGCGTTTGCCGCGACACCACGATGGGGCTCACGCCGCTCGACGGCCTGATGATGGGCACCCGTTGTGGTTCCATTGACCCTGCCACCGTGTGCTACCTCCAGCGCGAGGGCGGCTACAGCTACCAGGAAGTCGACGACATGATGAACAAGCAGTCTGGTCTGCTTGCCATCTCGGGCATCTCCAACGACGCCCGCGACATCCGTACACGCGCCTCCGAGGGCGACGAGCGCTGCTTGCTCGCCTTCGACATGTTCGCCTATAAGGCCATGCAGCAGGCAGGTTCCATGATCGCTTCCATGGCGGGCGTGGACACCATCACCTTTACCGCGGGCATTGGCGAGAACGACTGGTCGATCCGCAAGGCCTTCTGTGACTGCTTTGAGTGGCTGGGCGTACGCATCGACAACAACAAGAACCGCGAGGCCGTGGGCAATGGCCCGCAGGTCATCAGTGCCGCCGGTTCCTCCGTCACGGTCATGGTCATCCCCACCGACGAGGAATACATGATCGCCCACGACGTCGAGCGCCTGACCAAGAACAACTAACGCATTCGCCTGTAATTGACAAAAAGGCCTCCAGAGCAACAGCTCCGGAGGCCTTTCTACTAGCAGGCGGAAATTCCAGTCCCAAAGTGATCGCTACCAGCAACGCCTGCACTTTCAGCAACGACACCCATCCGTTCAGATTTTCAGACCCAGCTCGTAGCCACGCCGCCGTCCACCCCAGATCCCCTGAATGCTACGTGGCGGTAGAAGGCCGTACGGGTTAACCCCTGAAAACAATCCGCAGACCAGAAACGCCCCCGTTCGTAGCTCCGGAGGAGCAGAACGGGGGCGTTTCATTGGTCGAGGACGTTTTCAGGGGTTAACCCGTACGGCCTTCGGGCGAGTGCGTACGCTACTCAGCCATCTGAGCCTGGACGGCGGTGATGGCCACGACACCCACGATGTCGTCGGCAGAGCAGCCGCGCGAAAGGTCGTTGACCGGCTTGGCGATGCCCTGCAGGATGGGGCCGTAGGCGTCAGCACCGGCGAAGCGCTGGACCAGCTTGTAGCCGATGTTGCCGGCCTCGAGGTCGGGGAACACGAGCACGTTGGCCTTGCCGGCAACGGAGGAGCCGGGGGCCTTGAGCTGGGCGACGGTGGGGACGATGGCGGCGTCGAGCTGCAGGTCGCCGTCGATGGCGAGCTCGGGAGCCTTCTCCTTGCAGAACTTCACGGCCTCTTGGACCTTCTTGGCGACCTCGCCGCCGGCGGAGCCCATGGTGGAGTAGGAGAGCATGGCCACGTGCGGCTCAACGTTGCCCATGAAGGTGGACCAGGAGTGAGCCGAGGCGATGGCGATCTCGGAGAGTTCGTCAGAGGACGGGTTGATGTTGAGGCCGCAGTCGGCGAAGATCAGCGTGCCGTCGGTGCCGAACTGCGGGGTGTCGGTGCACATCACGAAGAAGGCCGAGACCAGCTTGGTGCCCGGGGCGGTCTTGAGGATCTGAAGCGCGCCGGAGACCAGGCCGTCGGCGTCGCCCATCTTGACCATCATGGTGCCAAAGTAGGTGGCGTCCATCACCTGGGCGCGAGCCTGCTCGATGGTAACGCCCTTCTTGGCGCGGAGCTCGGCAAACTTCTGTGCGTACTCCTCGTGCTTCTCGGCATTGCGCGGGTCGATGACGGTAGCGCCGGGAACGTTGATCTCGTCGGGGTTGCCCAGGATGACGATCTTCGCCAGGCCCTCCTCGATGATCTTGGTGGCCGCGACGATGGTGCGCGGATCCTCGCCCTCGGGCAGGACGATCGTCTTAAGGTCGGCCTTGGCGGCAGACTTCATACGGTTTAGGAAATCGCTCATGTTACTCCTTACAAGCGTTTCGCTAAGCTCCAGGCGCCCGGCTGTTCACGAATAAACCCGCTGCTAGCGGGTTTACCTTACGTTAATGTACGCCGCGGTGCTTGAGCTTTCCTTGTGTGGCAAGCTCATTATAGGACGCATTAGCGCTATAATCGCTCTGATAAATATGTCTCGAAGAATGTTCGAGAAAAGCCCAGCTAACGAGCCCGTGGCTTTTGACAAGGAGTATCGATGCAGATTACCTCAGGCCTGCCTGAAGGCTTTAACGCCGGCGCGTACGACATGATTGTCGTCGGTGCTGGATATGCCGGTGCCGTTTGCGCCCGCCGTCTTGCCGAGACCATCGGCTATCGTGTTGCCGTTTTGGAGCGCCGTAGCCACATTGCGGGCAATGCCTATGACTGCACTGACGAGGCCGGAATCCTGATCCACGAGTACGGTCCGCATATCTATCACACCTTTAACGAGCGCGTGCACAATTTCCTGTCGCGCTTTACCAAGTGGACGGATTATCAGCACAAGGTGTTCGCCAACATCAACGGTGCCCTTATGCCCGTGCCCTTCAACCATGCGAGTCTCAAGCTCGCCTTTGGTGACGAGCGCGGCGAGGAACTGTATCAGAAGCTTGTGGAGACCTTTGGCAAGGATGTCAAGGTGCCCATTATGGAGCTGCGCAAGAAGAACGACCCGGATCTTGCCGAGGTCGCCGATTACGTCTACGAGAACGTCTTTTTGCATTACACCATGAAGCAGTGGGGCCAGACGCCCGATCAGATCGATCCCTCGATCACCGGCCGCGTTCCCGTCTTTGTGGGCGATGATGACCGCTACTTCCCGCAAGCTCCCTTCCAGGGCATGCCGCAGGACGGCTATACCGCACTGTTCGAGCACATGCTCGACCACGATCTGATTGATGTGTTCTGCGACGTGGACGCCCGCGACCTCTTCGAGATTGACGAGACCACCGTCAAGATCGACGGCAAGGTCTATGGCGGCGAGATCGTCTACACCGGTCCGCTCGACGAGCTGTTCAATCTCGACCTGGGCGCCCTGCCGTACCGTACGCTCGACATGAAGTTCGAGACGCTCGATATGGATCAGTTCCAGCCCGTGGGCACCGTCAACTACACCACGAGCGAGGACTACACGCGTATCACCGAGTTCAAGAACATGACCGGTCAGGTCCTGCCTGGCAAGACCACCATCATGAAGGAGTACTCCAAGGCCTATACGCCCGGATCGGACGAGACGCCGTACTACGCCATTCTTGAGCCCGAGAACCGTGAGCTCTATGAGCGCTATCTTGAGCGCGTCCAGAACCTGACGAACTTCCACCCGGTGGGTCGTCTGGCCGAGTATCGTTACTACGATATGGACGCTGTGACCAATTCCGCCCTCGATCTTTCGGATGAGATTATCGCCTGCCATGCATAAAGTCATAACATTCGGTATTCCCTCGTATAACGCCGCCAAGGACATGGACCATTGCATCACCTCCATCTTGGAGGGGAGCAATTACGCCACCGATATCGAGATTATCGTAGTGGACGACGGCTCCAAGGACGAGACGGCCGATAAGGCCGACGAGTGGGAGGCACGTTATCCCGGTATCATTCGCGCGGTGCACCAGGAGAACGGCGGCCACGGTATTGCCGTCCTTTCGGGTCTGCGCGAGGCACAGGGCACCTACTACAAGGTCGTCGACTCGGATGACTGGCTCGATGCTGCGGCTCTTTCGACTATGCTGTCGATTCTGCGTGGCTTTGAAGAGCGTGACCAGCGCGTTGACCTGTTTATCTCGAACTACGTGTACGAGAAGGTTTACGAGGGCACGCATACCGCTATTGGCTACAAATTTGCCCTGCCGCGCAAAAAGATCTTTTCCTGGGATCAGATCGGTCATTTCCGCCTGGACCAGAACCTACTCATGCACAGCCTGTGCTATCGCACGGATGTGCTGCGCGAGTCCAACCTTCCCATGCCGCCGCACACGTTCTATGTGGACAACATCTACGCCTACGTGCCGCTGCCGCGTTGCAAGACCATGTACTACGCCGACATCGACCTCTATCGCTACTTTATCGGTCGCGAGGGCCAGAGTGTCAACGAGGCCACGATGGTCAAGCGTCTGGACCAGCAGTTCCGTGTGACGCGCATCATGATGGAGTCGTACCACCTGTACAGCGATGTTGAGTCGTCGCGTCTGCGCTCGTACATGATGGGCTATTTCACCATGATGATGGCGATCTGCTCGGTGCTCACCAAGCTTTCCGAGGAAGATTGCGCCGACGAGCGCCTAAAGACGCTGTGGAATGATTTGAAGGCCTACGACGAGCGAATGTATCGTCGTGCCCGCTACGGCGTGGTCGGGTTCTTCACCAATCTGCGCGGACGGGCCGGAGACAAAACCACACTCGGCCTATACCGTCTTGCCTCAAAGATCTTCAAATTCAACTAGCTGCCGAGTAATCGCTGCTGATAGGTTGACTGGGCCCCTTGGCCTTTAGTTTGCTACTGCGAACAGTCCTGCTCGCACGGAAAGCACATTAAGTGCTTTCCGGCTCGTGCGGAACTTGTATCAAACTAAAGGCCAAGGGGCCTCTGCTATAAGAATCGATTGTCAGGCTGCCTGAATTTGAAGATCTTCGACGCGCGGTACACAGGGGCCTGGGCTGAAAAGAATCTGGTTGGTAGGTTGCCCGGTGGGGCTTGGTTATGTTTGTCGCGAGTTCCGCACGAGCCGAAG